>ENA-ORNT01001369-ORNT01001369.1-human-gut-metagenome-genome-assembly--contig:-NODE-1369-length-16367-cov-3.775809_pt1 | contig 16367 bp, 13 predicted proteins | sample MGYA00242120_ERZ509032 | MGnify/ENA primary metagenome ERZ509032 (study PRJEB26280, sample SAMEA2338729) | human gut metagenome | biome: human gut; feature: human-associated habitat; material: faeces...
CATGCGGAAGTCAGGCAGCGGCGTTGCCGCAGACCAGACAAACGCGATGCTGGCCCTCCCTTTGAGGGAGGATTTTTCCCGCTGCGGCGGGGCTTCTCTGCGTTGGGCTGGAATATTGTTCCTGCGTTTTTTGGCGTTGCTCGCACGTCGGCGCAATGTGGGGCTTTGCGGCACTCCTGCGCACACACTCGCAGTCTGGGCAAAAAACCGCACACAGCGGCGACACGCGCCTCACGTTGCGCTCCGGGCGTTCGACACACCCGCAGGGTCGATAGGGACGATTTTTTCTACGGTGGGAAGATCGGCACCATCGACCCTTTTCAGGCAGATGAGGCGCTCTCCGTTGCTCTTTCGGAACGATATGAAAATACCGTTTTGCCTTAGAGTGTCAACGCTTTTTCGGATTTGATGTGAGAAGCTGTTCGGCGTCCAGCCCTCGATTCCGGCAGGGTCGATCTTTTCCAACAACGCTTTTGCAGGGGCGCTGATTTCAGGCTCTTTTTGCAGAAGTTCAGAGAGAAGATTTTCAATCTGAAGCGCTGAAATCTTAGAAGTCGTGCTGCAAGTTTTGCTGTCCTCAAGCAATTTCCAGACGTGATCTTCCTCACCGAATTCGAGTTTCAAAGTCCGGTCGGGGATGTCGCGCCCAGTGCAATGCAGAGAAGCGACATGGCAAGTCGGGAGTGCTTTTGCAGAACAAATGCCGAATCCGCTGCGCCGCTTAAGCCCGTCGAGCCGGAGATCATGTTCATCGGATCGTCATCGTGGAGTTTCCGCAGGTGGTGAATCAAGAGGATCGCGATGTGCCGCCTGTCCGCAAGTTTTTTCAGAAGCCCGATGTCCTGATAGTCATTTGCGTACAGATTGCTGTCACCGCCTACGCTGCGGACGCGCTGCAAAGTATCAATGACAACCAGTTTTGTACTGGGGTGTTCGTTCAAAAACTGCTCGATCTGCTGTTCCAACCCGTGCTTGAGCGTGTCGGCCATGATCGCAAAGTGCAGCGTCGATGGCGCGTCCTCGGTCAGATCAAAGAGTCGCGTCTGGATGCGCTGGAACGAATCTTCGAGGCTGAGGTACAGAACTTCGCCTTGCGTCGTTGCGAAATTCCAGAGCGGCTGCCCCTGCGAAACGCACAAGCAAAGCCACAAGGCCAGCCAAGACTTGCCGATTTTCGGCGCACCCGCGAGGATGTGCAAGCCCTCTGGAATAAGCTCATCTACCAGAAAGTGCGCCGGTTCATATGTTCTGTTTTGCAAATCTTCTGCTGTGATGGTTTCCAGTTTGGTCATTTTTTCACTTCCTTTCCGTTTGCTATTGACATTCTGTGTTGCATGATTTAGACTTATAATTATCAAATAGATTTGTTTTCTAATTTTAGACTAACATAATCTCAAACTATTGTCAAGACTAATTTATAATATAAATTTCTATAAATCTATTTTGAGGTGCAGTCATGTCTGATTTTCAGTGCAAATTTTATCTTCTGGACAGCAGCGAAACCCTGATGTATAGCAACGACGATTTTCGTTCGTCTACAAAAATAGCAGACCGTCCGTTTCCGGACAGCCTGCTGTCGTTTGTATATTATGACGTGAATCAATGGGAACCGCGCTTCCATGAAGCGGAGCGCTCGTTGATAAAGTTTTACCAGACACGGGACACAAAGTGCCTGAAGCCAGTACAAGAACTTCTGGACGACTTCAAGGACGAGCATCCGTATTTTTTCTACCTGTGGCTGGATTGGAGCAACCGACTGAAGCAGGCGACGCCGGATTGCAAAAATCCGACGAAGCTGTTGCCGCACAAAGAACTGGCGCACGTCCCAAGCAACCTTGCGACCATGCAGCAGCAAATTCTGCGCCTTTTCCAGACGGTACTGGACGCAAGCATTACCGACGTGGATTTCTCCATTCGGGTGCAGGCGTATGAACAGGCGCCGTCCTTGCAGAAATTTGACTTCCAGCCAATGAAGATTTCGTTCGAGTTTGTAGATGAGAAGCAGTTTGCGGAGGTCTTGTATCCGCAAAGCATGTACGATCTGATCGATTTTTCGCTGCGCAAGTGCGTCCAAGAAAAGATCATAATGCGCACTTGCAAAAACTGCGGCAGGTATTTTGCCCTCACTGTTCACGGCAGTACAGAATATTGCAGCCGCGTGTTCGACAGCCGCGGCCGCACCTGCAAAGAGGTCGGCGCGATGCGGCAGTATATGCAAAGCCACGCGCAGGACGAGCTTCTGAAAATCTACCGCCGCGAGTATAAACGCCGCTTCGCATGGATCCGTGCGGGCAAAATCTCTCAGGAAGCGTTCTCGGCTTGGAGCAAGGAAGCGCAGAAGGAAAAGGAAAAGTGTGAGAGCGGCAAGATCTCACAGAGGGAATTTGCACAGTGGTTAAAGCAATAAGTTCGCGTAAAGATGCCGTTGTGCTGAGAAATGGGATTAGGATATCATATCCGATTTGCGCCCCAGAAGCATGTTCTGCTTCTGGGGCTCTTTTCTTAACTTATCTTTTACACATCAGCGGCACCGGGGAGAAGCCCTTCGGGCGGTCATACAGCTCGCAGCCGCAATCGCCGAGATGCTTGACCTTAAATCCGTTCGCCTTGTATTCGTCGTAGTTGAACGCATTCAGTTCATCAATTGCGATCTGATGGAAGCGGTCAAAGCCGGGCCACCATTCCCATCCGCTTCCAAAATCGTTGTAAAGATACGCATCCGCGCACTGCTTTCCCAGCTCCGGCGTTACATAAAATGCGCCCATAGCCAGAACATTAACGCCGTTTCCTGTGATCGCGCGGAATGCTGCCGGAACTGATTCTACAACGCCGGCATGAACGCCCGGGCACTTTGATGCTGCGATGTGGATTCCCATACCGGTGCCGCAGAAAATCATGGCTCGTTCAAATTCCTTTTCGGCAATCATCGCCCCGACCCGCAGGCCGATACGATGGAACATCAGCTCGGTATCATTGGGGTCAGAGTCTGCCGTAACTCCGATATCCGTGATTGTCCACCCCTTTTTCTCCAGATACTCCTTGATTGCTTCCTTTAGCGGAAAACCCGCAAAATCCGCCCCCATCAACAGCTGCTTATCTGTAATCTTTTTCATATGCTTGACCAATCCTTTCCGCTGTGTTTCAAGATAAAGTACATCCTTCAGCACAGCATTTCTTCATTTTTACCGATATCATAACGCTGCGTCCAGCGCATACTGAAAAATATAATCTCCGGAGCCAAGTTCAAGCGCCATGCCGTCTTCTGTCTGCACTGCCCGCGCAAGAGCGGCAATAACTTCTTCTCCGCCGCCTTCACTCCGCAATTGTGAAATCCGGGTCTTTGGCAATGTGACTGCTGCAAAAGAGTTTGCTGGGATCGAGATCGCAATTTCAATTTCCGTTTCATTTCTTTTCCAACCGGAAACGATTTTTCCATAAGGCGATTCATAGACCGCTCTGGCAAAGCACATTCCGTCGGCAAGACGCGGCCGAAGAAGGATATGCCGGTACCCCGGTATTTTCTCGTCAACCTGAATGCCGGCGATCTCCTGATACATCCAATCTCCGATCGAGCCATAGGAATAGTGATTAAAGGAATTCATAATGTCATCCCAGAAGCTTCCGTCCTCCCGGATTCCATCCCAGTGCTCCCAGATTGTCGTCGCCCCTTTTGTGACCGGATATAACCATGACGGAAAATCTGTATGGAGCAGGAGCTTACATGCCAGATCATGATGACCGAATCCGCTCAATACATGGCACAGGTATGGCGTGCCGACAAATCCAGTGTTCAGATGATCCCGATTGCCATGCAGCAGCCTTACAAGCGTCTCAGCCGCCTTGCTCCGATCTTTTTCCTCCAACAGATCAAACATCAGCGCGAGCACATAGGCCGTCTGCGTGTCTGCGCACGGCAGGCCGTTCGGCGAAACGAAGTTTTTTCGGAATTCACTCCTGACAGACTCATAAAGCCTCTGATATTTCTCTGCTTCCTCTCGATATTCCAGCCATTTGGCTGCTTTCGCCAACAGTTTTACCGAGTTTGCATAAAACGCCGTGGAAATATAGTCGGTCGGTGTTCTGCCGATCCAAGCGCCCTGCCCATTATCGAGAGCCAACCAATCGCCAAACTGTTCACCGGAATTCCAGAGGAATGGATTTTCCCCCTGCCGCTGTATATACTCCACCCATCGCTTCATGCTGTCGTACTGTTCTTCCAACACCCGCTTATCTCCATAGCACAGGAAAATCGTCCACGGGCAGATCACGGCGGCATCTCCCCACGCCGCCGCGCCAGCATAGGACACCTCCCGTACATTCGGGACAACATTTGTTACGCCATACTCATCCGTCTGATCGGCAGCCAGATCCCGCAGCCATTTGCGGAAAAACAGCACCGCGTCCATATTGAAGCACGCTGTGCGGATAAACATCTGCGCATCGCCCGTCCATCCGTGGCGTTCGTCGCGCTGCGGGCAGTCCGTCGGAACATCCACAAAATTGCCCTTTTGTCCCCACAGTATATTGTGCTGAAGCTGGTTTACCAACTCATTGGAGCAGGCGAAGCTCCCGCTCTGCTTCATCTGCGAATGTACCACGCAGCCGGTAAAATTCTCTGGCTCGATCTTTCCGGGATAGCTGTCGATGCAGACATACCGAAAACCCTGAAATGTAAAGCTTGGCTGATAAAGCTCTTCGCCGCCGCCCTTCAGGATATACTCGATCGTCTGCTTCGCACCCTTCAGGTTAGCCGTATAAAAGTTTCCGTCTCTATCCAGCACCTCCGCATGGCGCAGGACCACACGGTCACCTGCGTTTCCCTTCACACGGAAGCGGACAAAGCCGACCATGTTTTGTCCAAAGTCCAATACCGCCTCACCAGCAGGTGTACGGAACAGCCTTCTTGGTTTCAGTTCGTCCATGATACGCGGCGGCAGCGCCTCCTGCGCAACCAGAATGTCCTTCGGATATTCCAGCTGCTTTACACCACTCCATTCTGACGCATCATACCCCGGCATATTCCAGCCCACCTGTTCCAGTCTTGCGTCATAGCGCTCTCCGTGGTATATCTCTGACATTCGGATCGGGCCTTCTCTTGACTGCCAGCTCTCATCCGAGCATATGACCTGCTCTGTTCCATCCGCCATGCGAATGTGCAGCTGCACCAGCAGTGCCCGTTTCTTTCCGTAAAACCCGCGTTCACCACTCCATGCAATATACCCTGCATACCATCCATTTCCAAGCGTCGCACCGATCACATTCTCTCCGCTTTGCAGCAGCGGCGACACGTCATAGGTCTGATATTGCTGTCTGTGCCGGTAGCTCGTCCAGCCGGGCGTGAAAAAATCTTCGCTGACACGCTTCCCGTTGATATCCAACGAATAAAGGCCAAGTGCCGTCACATAAACGCGGGCCGAGGCGATCTGCCCGTCGAGGACGAATGCTTTTCTAAGAAGTGGACTGACATCCAGCTGTAAACGCTTCTCCTCTTCCGCCATGATCCAATCGGCTTTCCATTCTGCGCAGTCCATCATTCCGGTCTCCCAGAAAGCGGTTTCGCTCCAGCCGCTGCATTCGCCATGGTTATCCCTTGCGCTGACACGATAATAGTATCTGGTCCTCGGGCGCAGCTCCGGGCCTTCATAGACGCCAAGGACGGACTGATCGGAGGCTGTATCGCCTGTGTCCCACAGCGGCTCCGAAAAATCCGGATCGTTCGCTACCTGTAGGCGATAGGACGTCTGGAGCGTATTCCTCCGGTCGGAACGAAGTTTCCAGCTGATACGTGGTCGTCGCTCGTCCAGCCCAAGCGGATCTTTCCTATATTCACATGTTGTTTCAAGAATTGTAAGCATTTTTATTCCTTTCGTCGACGTCTCCCCGCAGTTCTACAGCCTGGATAAATAAAAGCCACCTCTGTAACACGGCACATTTGAAAACCGATCACGAAACTTTTCGATATCCGACCTTGTCAATCTGGAATCTTGAACTATACCATACTGCATTTGAACCAATCGCGCGAAATGCAACTTCGATTTTTGTTATGTGTCCGCGCCCGCTCCAATTGCTGATATTTGCCTCGATACGATTCCACATATCAGCATCCATCGACACAGTCTGTTCCCATACGTCATTTTCGCTGTATAACCGCAAGCGTGTCTCATATCCTCTTCCGCCATAGCTGTTGATATAGTAGTAAAAATGTGTTGCTTCCGAGAGATCCAACATCTGATCATATTCAACAGCGATTGTTTTCCATTCGTTTAACGCCATATCGGGAAACAGAGCTTCCAATGCATATGCATTACTGACAGGTTTCATTGGGCTATTTGCAAAAGCAGCAACACTGTTTACTGACATAACATTCTCAGTGCCCTTCCAGCTGTGCGCTGTACCTTCAAAATCATAAATGAGCGTGCCTTCCAGCAAGTAGCCCACATTATCGATTTGGAATCGCGAACCATACCACGCCGCAGTGCTTCCAGTAGCACGGAATGCAATTTCGATCTTGGTTATATTGTCCTTATATGGCCAAGATGCAACATCTGTACAAATGTAATTCCAGGAATCCGCCTGCATTGCTTTGATTTCCTCTTTCATATTGGAGCCGCTATACAGCCGAATTCGCGTTTCATACCCAGTTCCACCATAGCTATTGATGTGATAGTAAACACAGCCCGCTTCCGACAGATCCAACGGTTCCTCCAGCGAAATCATAATGGTTCTCCAAGCATTTGCCTCCTGCGTTGGAAACTCAGCCTCTAACGCGCAGCTTCCTTCCTGTGGCGCAAACGGCCAGTTTGCAAACGAGCGAACAGTATTGACGGTACTCACATTTTCCCCTGCGCTCCATCCCTGTACGCCATTTTCAAAAGAAAACAGGCGTCTGGCATTCAGTGTTCTATCAGAAGAAAATGTACTATCTTTCAGCATTCCAACGATGTACTGTGCATACCATCTCGCAAGGAAATCATTCGGATGATTGACATTATTCCCGGTCATGTCCGCAAAGCTTTTACGTTCCAACAATTTTCTGTGGACTTCCGTCATATTCGCTGTTGCAATGCCACTGCGCGAATCAGCAATCTCCTGCAGCTTTTCAAAATAATATATATGTGGGAGCCTTTCAGCGCAACGCCATCATATGTAAGGCACTGTTTCTGCGTTCTTACCCATCCGCCGTCCCACAGTTCGGCGTATGCATCCGCAACCGTAAGCCTGCACGCAGTCTGATACTGACCGCTTCCCGTCCCCTGTACGGCCCACGAGAACGTCGGTCTTGGATTATCTGTAAAATCAAGATCCTTCCAACGTCCACAGTCGATTCTCAAATCGAATGGTTGAAAGCTTAAACCCATTCCATGTACCTCTCTTACTCCTATTGAAGGCCGATTTTCCGGCAATTCTCTTCCCCTATGCGCATACACGCCGCACGGAGCAGTTCCTCTCCCTCCGGGCCGTCAATCGCAGAAAAGCAGTCATAGATTGGTTTTCTCCGTCCGTCCTCCGCCAGAAGGCCCAACAGCAATCCCTCGTTTTTTTCATCCAGATGGCTGTGGTAGATAAATGCTTCAATCTCAGATATCGCTTTGATTTTATGAAATGCCAGCACAAATGCGTCTGCCTGAAGCCGCTCACCCTCCGGCATATCACCGGAACACAGTCCCTGTTCGGACAGGATGATATGTCGGATTTTTCCTCTGTGCAGAAATTGCTTCTGCTTGAGATATGCGGCAAGTATCTCGACATTCCGGAATGTGATCTTTCCGGTGTCAAAGCTCTGTATCGCCGTTGTATCGTTCCAGAAATCCGCCCGTTTCAGATCCTCCGGGAACGGATGGTACGCAACGCCCCAGTCAAAATCGCCCTCCGCCTGGACATTTCGCTGCAAGGCATCCAGAAAGGCTTTTCCCCTGTAGAAGTGCTTTTCATTTGGTTTCAGCAGCATATTCCAGCAATGATCGAGCGAAATATATACTCTGGCCTGCGCATAGTGCTTCCTGACTGCATAAAAAGCACACCGAAGCGCGATCTGATATTCCGACAGGAAGGTATCCATGTCCATTTCTCCGCAATTGCAGTAAATCCACTGCGCATTCACCTCGTTGCCGATGATCCATCCGCATGCTCTGCCGTATTTTTCATCCGGTCGCATATACCGCTCAGCGAGGAATTCCATACACGCTATAAAAAGCATCAGCGGTTCCTCTGCGGTCACATGGAACGCGCTGACAATGCCGCTCGGATCGAACCGCGGATGCAGCAGCAGCGGCGTCAGCACCGGGTCGCCCCAAACGCCATGCCATTCTGCCCGCGTAAGAATGATCAGGTCAACGACTGTTCCGCCATCCGACAGCATTTTGATTCGCCCGTCCAGCTGCTCCATATACGCGCGGTTAAAATAATAGATTCTTCCCATACAGGGAAACGTGATCGCACGGTTCTCATCGGACGACTGCACAATGCACGGCAGATTGACATTGAGCGCGGCATGTCCAAGTCCCAGCTCCTGCACATTTTCGAATGTCTTGACCTGTAGCCCTTTGATCGTCGAAGCAGCCAGATACGGGTAGTCCCATTCAGCGCCAGCTTCCCGCAGCTCCGCATAGCATGGCCCCGGAATGCGCAGTACCTCGCCGTCTCTTATCTCATATACAAACAATTTGCAATAGAGCAGATCGTGTTCTCCCAGCATACGGGAAAAGGATATCCGCACGCTTCCTTGTGTCAAATCCTTCTGAACGGACACCGTCGCGTATTCTTCCAGATTCGGACGCTCCGGGGTCTCATACGGCGCGCGAAATTCAACCTTGAACTGCGTATCTTCACTCATAGCCGTACCAGGGATATTGATACAGACCTGCTCCCGGTCCGCCGTGATCCTTTCGACGCGAAGGGAACTCATATTCGCCGTCTTATCTGCAATGCTCATTCCTTCACCGCCCCGATCATAATTCCCTTTACAAAATACTTCTGCACAAACGGATATGCGCACAAGACAGGCAGCGACGCCACAACGATAACGCCGTACTTGATAATCAGCGCAAGTTGAAGCTTGGCCTCGGCCGCCGCAATATCCAGCCCCGCCATATTCAGATCGATCTGATTGTTGATAAGGATCTCGCGCAGGAACAGCTGCAGCGGATACTTGGTCTGTGTTCCCATATAAACCAGCGCGTCGAAGTAGCTGTTCCATTTGCCGACGCCATAGTAGAGCGCCATGACAGCCAGGATCGGCCCGCTGAGCGGCAGGACGATCCGGAACAGGATCTGTGCCGTATTCGCTCCGTCCAGCTCCGCCGCCTCAAACAGCGCCTGCGGAATATTCGTCTGGAAGTATGTCCGCATAATAATGATGTAAAGAAAATGGACTGCGCTCGGAAGGACCATCGCCCAGATCGTGTCGTATATTCCCAGATTTACAACGACCATGTACGACGGGATCAGTCCGCCTGAGAAAAACATGGTAAACATGAACATCCTCGACAGCAGCTTCCCGGGGCGAAAGTCCTTGCGCGAAAGCGGATACGCCGCGCAGATCGTCATGACCAGATTGATGCACGTCCCAAGTACCGTATAGATCAGTGTATTCTTATAGCCGATCCAGATGTTCTTATACTCAAAAATTGCCTTGTACCCCTCCAGCGTAAAACCTTTAGGAAAAAGCCAAACCTTGCCCAATGTTACAGCAGCCGGATCGCTGAAGGATGCGCTCAGCACAAAAATCAGCGGCCACAAAAAAATGGCAGCCAGCACGACCATCAGCGTCACATTGACTACGTCAAACACCTTGTCCGACATACACTGCTTCCGGAAAGAGCTCTTTGTATGATGCAGCTTTATTTTCTTCTCCTCCTTACCACAGTCCTGTCGCTGTTTTCTTTTTTACAATCGCATTCGTCGTGACCAGCAGGATAATGTTGCACAGCGAATTAAAAAGTCCGACCGCCGTTGAATATCCAAAATCGCTGTCGATCAGTCCGACACGATAAACATAGGTGGACAGTACATCAGACACCGGCAGATTCAGTGAATTCTGGAGCAGCAGGGATTTCTCCATGTCCACGCCCATAATTCCGCCCATTGCGAAGATCAGCATGATCATCGCAGTCGGCATGATTGTCGGCAGATCGATATACCAGATTCTCTGAAGCTTGGTTGCGCCATCAATAATAGCGGCCTCATGCATCTCCCGATCAACGCCGGAAAGCGCGGAAATATACATGATCGCCGAAAAGCCCATACTCTGCCAGACGCCGGACCACACAAACAGATGCCGGTAGTATTGCGGACTTGACAAAAATGGGATAGATTCTCCGCCGAAATGCTGGATGATCTGATTGATAATACCCGTTCCCGGAAAAAAGAAGATGGTAATCATGCCGCACAAGACCATCATGGAAATAAAGTTCGGCGCATAGGAGACCATCTGGATAAACTTGCGGAATCGCTTTCCCGGCAAATAGTTCAGCAGCAGCGCGAAAATAATCGGGATCGGAACGCTTACCAGAAGCGAGTAGATGCTCAGCGTCAGCGTATTTTTCAAGAGTGCAGAGAATTTATAGCTGCTGAAGAAGCGCTTGAAATGGGCAAAATGGTTCCATTGGCTACCCCATATCCCAAGCTTTCCGACGTAGTCCTTGAAGGCGATCTGAACGCCGTACATCGGAACATAATGAAAAATGATATAATATATAACGACCGGCAGGATCATCAGATACAGAATCCAGTTTTTGCGGATGTCCTTGCGCAGCCATCCAGCATCCTGCTTCTGTCTTAACCGCTCCCGCGGCATTGTGTTTTGATTGCGTGGCATTTCGTTGCACCATCTTTCTTTGCCTGTGTCCGCTTTCTGCATCGGCTCACAGCCGGATTATTAAAAGGGCGCAGAGAAACAGCTCTGTTTCTCTGCGCCGGGCCTATGTATCAGTCTGCGGCGTTTCGAACAGTGGTCACGATCTCGATCAGCTTCGGCAAGCCCATCTGATTCATCGTTTCCAGATAAGAATCCCAACTGGTTTCCAGATCAACGTCGCCTGTGATGACCTGCGCCTGATACTGTTTGATATACGGGTCCAGATCGGCCAGGATTGTCGCCAGTTCGCTCTGCTGCTCTTCCGTAAAGTTCAGTGCAGGGAAGCTGTTCGGATTGTATTCGCGGTCGGACGGAACATCATGGTTGAATTTGTATTCTGCCGCATCGCCGGAATTCTCAAACCACAGCTCCGGCTGTACGGAGGCGTCATATGCGCCGCCCGAGATACACGTCGCTGCACGCAGTGTCGTGATGTCCGGATAGTCACCCGTGATCCAGCCCCAGGTTCCATCGTCATAGACCTCATAGCTCTCGCCTTCCACGCCCATGAATACCAGCGCACCGCCCTCCTGCGTGTAGAAGCGGTCTGCCCAGGCCATTACGAGTTCTGGGTGCTCACACTTGTCCGTAATTGCCAGTGTTCCCGGCACAACCGCAAGGGAGAACGGGAGCACATGATCTGCAAATACGGGAACGCGCACAAAGTCCGCATCTCTTTCACGTCCGACCGTCAGATAGGACGCCAGATCAAAGAAGAAACCGATGGTATCGCCGGACTGTCCAACCGCGTGGATCTGATCGCCGTTCTGGATGAAGGTATTCGGATCGAGCAGCCCCTCTGCATACAGCTTTCGCATATATGCAAGGAAATCCTTGTATCGCTCACTGGAATACAGATGCTGATACTCCCCATCGATGAGCGCCATATTGCAGCCGCCGCAGTTATTGTCAATGACGATATCAAAGTTCGGAATGAAATAGTACAGGAAATCCTGCGTGCAGGCAAACGGGATCTCGTCTGCCTCGCCGTTGCCGTTCGGGTCCTGCGTCTTAAACGCCTTCAAAACCTCATAGAATTCGTCCAGCGTCGCAGGCATCTCCAGCCCGAGCTTATCCAGCCACGGCTGATTGATAAACGAATTGATCCAGCCGTTGCCGGAACGGCCGAGGAACGGAAGAGAATAAATGTTGCCGTCCGGTGCCGTAATGCGTTCTTCTGCGCCGGGGCGCTTTGCCATTTCTGCCTTCAGATTGGGGCAGTACTGGTCGATCAGATCGTTGAGCGCAATGAACACGCCCTCCGAGCCGTACTTATTGACCTGATCCGGCGTCAGATTTGCCTTATAAAAAACATCCGGGTATTTGCCGCTGTTGAGCAGAAGATTTTTCTTTTCCTCGATCTCAACACCAAGCGCCGACTGGATATCCCACTTGACGTTGGTCTGTGCTTCGACCTCCTGCCATGCCAGGCAGTCCGGAAGCGCAACGTCTCCGTTCACGATTGCAAACATACTGAAGGTTGCAGGAGTCTCGAGCGGGAAAGAGATCGTATCATTCTCCTCTGCGGGCTTGCTTTCATTCTCAGAAGCAGTCGGCGTGTTTTCACTGTTCTGATCTTCCGATACTGTCGGGGTCTGCTCGTTTTCCTTTTCTGCCGGTTCATTTGGAGTCTGTGTGCATGCCGTCATGCCGAGCAGCAGCACGGCGCACAGCAAAAGCGCGAGAATTTTTCTGGTCAACTGTTTCATGTGGTACCTCCCCTTTATTTTGCGTTTGATTTCAACGCCTGTTGCGATTTTATCTTACTCGAACAAAACCGCCATGGGAAGCGCACAAATTTTATTTCATATTGCATAAAAATTGTTTCCTGCACAGGATCATTTCAGCGCCTGTACCACATATTCGATCCCTGTGTCATCTATTGGAAATTCGTGTACGCCCTTAAAAATGCGAAACCGCAGTCCGTCCCAGCCGTCCGCGCGGATCGCTTTCAATCGTTCCAGCTCTGCCCGCGCCATATTGCACGGGAACAGCTCATCCCCATCCGCAGCGTCGATCCAAAGCCTTCTCGGGTATACTAACGCCGCAAGCTCCGCATCCTGAAAGCAATTCTGCGAATTTGCCCAGAAGCAATCCGAGAATTCGTCATGTGCCTGCGCGGTGTTGAAAAAACAAGCGCTCATTGCTGCACGAATTCTTGTATCCAACGCCGTAAGCAGCATCGTATAAAAGCCCCCGTAGGACAATCCAATCATACCGATCCTGTCCGGCTGGATCTGCGGCGCTGTCTGGAAATAGTCCAGATATTTTTGCAGGCCGTCTATTTCAATTGCTGTGATCGAGCTGCCCACACGCTTAAGCCGGTCGTCAAATGCTCTGCGGTCATACGGCCTATTGCCAAACAACTCCGCATGCCACATAAAAAGCTGCGGGCAGAACACATGCACGCCCCTGCGCAGGATTCTGCGCGTCATATCATGATAATTCGCGCTGTCAAAGAAGCTGCTGCAAAGCTCCGGCGTCCCGAAGCCGCCATGTTGAGAAATGACCAGCGGCAGCGCCTCTTCCGAGCGCCTCAAAAACAGGATTCCATACATCCAAAGCCCCGGCTGTATTTCCATCTGCATTCGATAGATATCTGTCGTTTCGTCCGAGGCAACATATTCCCTTTTCACAGTCGGCACATCTTCTCTCTTCTCTGTCAGCGGCCAACCGAGTGACTGCCGAATCTGTCTGCGAAAAGCTTCCGGCCGCTCAAGGAGCATTTTATGCAGCTGCTTCCGCAATCCGTCCGACTGCTTTTGCAGCCGTGCAAGGAGCGCTTCCAGTCCCTGATGGTAAGCCGTCCGATAGTGATTCCCGGCTCCGCTTTCCTCACGGTACTCGTTTTGTGTTTCTGTCATGTCCGTTCTCCGTCCCTTTTATTTCTAACTATTGCAACTATATTATACACCCCGTCTCTACCAAGAGTACCGCACAAAAATTATGTATGGCGTGAAGAATTGCACCATGGCAAGTGCTTGAGCTTTCATTTCTCCTTCGGTATAATATTTGCAGCGCAAAGCGTCACGTCTATCTGCATAAGGAGACATGCCATGAAATTACGCAACTCGACTTTTTTCAAATATGTCATTTCCTATGTTCTCGTTCTGTCCGTAGCTTTTGTCGGCTTTTATGCAGTAGTCCAGTTTCAGCTGGAACGGGAATACCGCTCCGTCTATCAGGACGAAACCGAGCGCAAGATACAAAATATATCCATTGTTCTGGATCAGGACCTGTCTGACATACTGGTGATGAACTATATCATTGAAAATAACACAGCTTTTATTTTCGCCCGTTACTCGGAAAGCAGCTACGATCGGTATCTGGCTGTTTCCGAACTGAAAAAGCTATCCATGACCAACGCGCTCGTCAAGGACATCCTGTATTTCGATATTCAAAATGAAGATGTCCTGTCCGCAAATACTTCCGTAGCCTGCAAGGACGGAGACTACTATTTGAAAACTGCTGCCGGTGATCTGCTCATTCCTCCGGAGCTTATTTTCGAAAAGAGCAGCGAGAACACGCTGTTTGCTCTGTCCATCGGCGAAACATCCTTCTATTTCTTCCCGGCTGCAAAAAATTCCTCAAAATTCAGAACTGTTTTCCTCCTCAATGATACGCAGCTTCATGAATGGATCAATACATACGCAACGCAGGAGATTGACGCAGTTGGCCTGCTGTCCGAGGACATTCTCGTTTTTTCAAACCACCCGGAGAGTTTTTCTTCCGTCGATGCTCCAGAGACCATGGTGCGCTCTGCATTCATCGCCGATGGCAAGGACAGTGCGCTGTATATTCAGGGTGTCGGGGCGCTTCGCCTGGCACTGATCGTTCGGGTCAATACAGGCTATTTCAGTGACTACGCCACTGCAGCATTTGAAAAATCCTATGCGGTCATGGGCATTTTCCTTGGACTTGGCATTTTGTTGGTATTTCTTTCGCTAAAAGTGACCTATCTTCCGCTCCATGCTCTGACCAAACGCATCACGAAAAAAGATTCTGTCGCCGGGAACGAGCTTTCGGAGATCGGACGCGCATTCGATGAAACGCGTAGCGAAAAGGAGCTGTTGGAAGCAAAGATTGACTACTATAAAACCATGGTAAAGGACAGCATCCGCTTCACTTCAGCTGACTTTTCCGCGTTTTCTGATACGCAGCTCGACCGCCTGTTCAGTGAGGACTTTTATGGCACCTTGACCGTTGCAATCATTCGGTTTCAGTCTGCAAGCACGGTACTGGACTGGTCGGAGTTTCTGCCTCCAGACGGTTGGACTGTAATCGATCTGGAGGCCTGCCCAAAGCAGCGCATCATCCTGCTATGGATTCCAGTCATGCCCAACGAAGGTATTTCCTCTGCTGAATACTATTTTCAGGAATTAGCCGCGAAACTTCCCTGCTCCATTTCATATGGCGACTTCTCCTCCAACCCGTTAGAGATCGCGCGCCTCTACGATATGGCAAAACAGGCGCAGCGTTACGCCGGTTCCACACCTGTTACAAGCTATGCGTCTGTCCGGCAGCTTTGCGAGGACCAGCCCGCAGTTCAATATCCCTATCAGATCCTTGACGATCTATCAATCTGTCTGCGCCAATTGGATTTCCGAAAGGCGCGCGATGAAATAAGCAGCATCGTCTCAACCTCGGCTGCCTATCCGGTGCTATTCGTCCGGTGCATCTATATGGACATTCTCTCTTTGCTCAACACCTCCATGCATGCCTACTCCGTCCGCTATGAAGCATATGAGCCGCTGCTGAATGAGGCTCTGCGGATATGCCGCAGTATGCGGGCAGCAAACGACCAGACGGCTATCTGCCGCAGCATCCAGTCGATCCTGGACAAATTCGAGGTTGAATCCCTGAGTACCGGGCTTCAACTCCCGCAGGTCGTCGCATTCGTTGAAGAGCATTGTTTCAAAGCAGACTTCTCCCTTGCATATCTCGCCAATCATTTTCACGTCGGCCCGGTCTATATGAGTACCTTCTTTACAAAACGGATGAATACCACCCTTACAGATTATGTGTGGGAGCTGCGGCTACAGCGGGCAAAATACTTGCTGGAATCGACAGAAGAATCTATTGATAAAATATCCGCAAAAATTGGCTATGATATTTCTTCCAGCTTCCGGCGTAAATTCAAGCAGGAAACCGGCACCTCTCCCTCTGAATACCGCAGAACGCACCATGTCAATTGATCAGATCTTCTCTGCCGGATCTCTATAAGCACACGCTCCATCCGCCCTCTGTTTTTTAGGATTCCCTGAATCACCCCTGCCGTCACCGGCAGGGGCGTGACTACTGTTTGACTACTATCTCCTCCAAACCCGGAAAACCCGGTTTGCCCAGTGTTTTCAATGGTTTTCGTAAAATTCAGAGAAGCTGGGTGTTCTCACTAAAAACTGTACAACCCTTGAAAACACAGCATTTTATCAGTTAATGCCTGAAAACTCCGACGTTTCTGCCCCATTCGGCTGTGAGAAGCCCAAAGCCGTTGATACGACTGGACTTTTCG
>ENA-ORNT01001370-ORNT01001370.1-human-gut-metagenome-genome-assembly--contig:-NODE-1370-length-16362-cov-4.987306_pt1 | contig 16362 bp, 18 predicted proteins | sample MGYA00242120_ERZ509032 | MGnify/ENA primary metagenome ERZ509032 (study PRJEB26280, sample SAMEA2338729) | human gut metagenome | biome: human gut; feature: human-associated habitat; material: faeces...
GGAGGCAAGGGTAGCGAAGACCACAAGGCCACCATCGTAGGCGACACCGTGGGTGACCCGTTCAAGGACACATCCGGCCCATCGCTCAACATCCTCATCAAGCTCATGTCGATGGTAAGTATCGTCATGGCAGGCCTCACCATCGCCTTCCTGTAAGGCTCGAGCCTGCTAACCCATAAAGCGGAAGTCTGCATATCGCCCACCAGGGTATATGCAGACTTCTTGGTTATGACATTTAGGAGTCCATACAGATTGATACCCACACTGTCACATCAGCCACGTTCATCCTCATCCAAAACGTCGGCGACTACAATTCGACCGCCAACAGGTTCGGGGCTCAAGACAACAGGCTCAGACTACTCTGCGACATGGATATCGTTGCTGGAAAAGTGCTTATTACATTTCTTGAGCAACTCTTTTTGCATATTTGGTATTAATTTTGGTACCAAAATGGTTGCCAATTGGAATATTATAACTATCTTTGTAGCGTAAACAAAATAAACAATAGTCATGACGATAGTTAGTGCAAGAGACTTTAGAGCCAACCAGGGCAAATACTTCTCCATGGTGAACTCCGGTGAACAAGTGATATTGAAATCACGTGAAGGCAGTTTCCGTCTGCTTCCAGTTACTTCTTCCGACTCCGTTGCGGAGAGTACACAAGATATTGCGGCCGACCTAAGGGGAGCTCTCAGAGAACTTAAGGATGTCATTGCAGGCAAGAAAGAGCTGAACACACTTGACAAGTTGATTGATGAACTATAGAATCACAACATCAAGTTATTTCAATGTGACAGCGAAGAGGCTTGCAAAGAAATATCCTTCATTCAAGGATGACTTGACCAACTTTGGAAAGTCGCTCCTCGAGAACCCGTTACAAGGTGCAGAACTGGCTCCTGGCATCCGTAAGATAAGAATAGCCATCAAGTCCAAAAGCAAAGGGAAAGCCGGCGGAGCAAGGGTAATCACTTATAACTTCATCACAAAGGAGATGGATGGAGAAATAGTGCTGCTGCTCATCTATGACAAAGAGGATGTAGCAACGGCAAAGGTCAATGTGCTCAAACAAATCATTAAGGAAGAAGGCTACCCTATCGGATGACTCGTAACGAGCCACTTTGCCAGTAACAGAAATTCATGCGAAACCGATGATACCATGACGGATGGTATCATCGGTTTTTATTGTTCCTCCTGCAAGAACAAACATGCGGGGCTGCCAACAGAGTCACGCTGCGGTGGATATATCGACGAAGAGCGAAGACGAGGCTGCGCCTACGGGAGGCCCTGTCATCAGGGAAACAGCCGCGAGGGGCGGAAAAGCGAAAGGGATGCCCGCAGACATCCCTTCAGACTGGCCGTGTGGCCATTTATACTTTACAAGTCTTAGGCAGATGGCGCTTTACGCTCCTGACTGCCGATGCCACTGAGGGCGGAAGCGGGGCGAGCATCATCTCGCGCAGCGTGATATGGAGTTCGCGCAGCAGCTCTGGATAATGGCGGCACAGCTCATAAGCCAGTTTGACACACAGGGCGCGGCAGCCAGCCGTCTCGCGTGGTTGCAGGGCGTGGTCGAAACAGAAGTTGAGCAGGTCGATGCGGACATCATCGGCACCAAACGGCAACCGGCTGACGAGGCAGAGCAGCATACGTCTTCTGCCGCTCACCTCCTCTACCACAGTCCTGGCAATCAGGTCGGCGCGGTGGGTCTCCAGCCATGCGTCCTCGCTCTTGGGCAGGTGGTTGAGAAGCCACAGGGCGTTGGTCGCCGTGCGGCTGTCGGCGCTGTCCATCAACTTGTAGACCATATTCATCAGCCCCTCATTGCCAGCGCACTCGGCGCAGAGGGCTTCTATCTCGGCGGCTCCGTGAGACTGGGCAAGCCGGGCTGCCCAATGGTCTGCGCAGGCAGTCTCCACTGCCGTCATCCTATCTTGGTCATGTGATACCCCATACGGCGCAACTGTACAGCCATGCCAGCCAGATAGAGTTGGTGGAGACAGGCGATATAGGCGCGGAAAGCCTCGGCGCTGCCAGGAGTAAGCCCCTCATGGCGCAGCAGAGCCAAGGCACGGTTGGCGCACTCGTTGACCAGCCGGCTCACGGCACCGTGGGCTTCGGCATCGAGACCGAGCACCTCGTCGAGGATATAGTCGTCGGTATGGTCGAAGCCGCGCACGTCGCGCAAGGTATTATATATATGTGCATCGGTGTCGGCACGCTGCCAGTCAGTGTCCCACAGCTGCGCCATGGCCATGCCGACAAACATAATCCAACCCAGGGAAACGGTGGGATAGGCGTTGAACTCGCGGATTCCGTCGGGCATATAGTCCTCGCCCACCTTGCGCCATGCCTCCTCTACATCGGGACACTCGGGCATGGGCACGCCTATCTCTTGTCTGCCTGCCAGATAGGTAAGCAGGTCTTCTCTCACTCTCTGTTCAAAATTCATATTCTCTATTATTGTTTCATTGTCAACTTAGTATGACGCCGTGCAGGCGATGCCCATGTCCTCGACCCTGCGGCGTATGGCGTCGAGCTCGAGGGGCGTCGCCTTCTGCAGACAGGTGTCGGGCGTGGGGCGGTCGATGGTGTAAATCATCACCTCGGCGGGCTGGATGAGTCTTACCGCCTCCAGCCACGGCGCGACATAACGCTCGGCGGTATTGCCCACATCCTCGCCGTCGATAGAGCCGTGCATGAACATGGTCTGGATGATGACGTGACCGCCGAAGAGGCGCAGCTGCCCGATGATGTCATCGACGCGATAGGCGCGACTGGCGGGGCGGTTGACGAGGCGTATGTAGGCATCGTCGACCGTATCGAGTTTCTGGATATTGTTGTCTACCTTCATCAGCGCCTCACGCACCTCGGCACGATGCAGCTGCGTGGCGTTGCTCAGCACCGATATGTGCGCGTCGGGGCAATAGCAGTTGCGCAGGGCGATGGTGGCGTCGACGATTTCGGCGAAATGGGGATGCGAGGTAGGTTCACCGTTACCGGCAAACGTCAGCACGTCGGGCTTCGGCCCGTTCTCCGCCATGTCTTTCAGTTTCGCTTCAAGAGCTTTAGCCACCTCTTCGCGTGTCGGGCGAGGAAGTGTAGGATGATGGTCAGCATTGAAGCCACACTCGCAATATATACAATCAAAAGTGCAAACCTTGCCATCGGCAGGTTGCAGGTTTATTCCCAGCGACACACCCAGTCTGCGGCTGTGTATCGGTCCGAATATCGGTGATGGATAAATTACTGTACTCATGTGGGCAAAAGTAATAATTAAAAAGAACAAAGAAGAAAGAAACCCAAGAAAGTTTATAAAAAACATCAAAAGCTTGTTGTCCAGTGATAGTGTCTTTTTTAGAAAGTTACCGACTTTCTCATAGAAAGTGCCGTAGTTTCTCATAGAAAGTTACCGACTTTCTAAATAAATGTGCATTTCTTTGTCTGCAACATTATGGTCAAAAGCGATGATAATCATAAAAAGTCTTTATTGGGAAAGATAAACAGCGTCTTGGAATAAAAAATAAATGAATTTATTTTATTCTCCCCTCGATTTGTGTTATCTTTGCAGCGAATTCGGGTTATATAACCATTTTGCAAAATGACGAAAAAAAAGAAAAAGACCGGCAATCGATATGGATTGCAGGCAATTACTCTATGTATAAGTACCGCTATGGTGCTGATTTTGTTGGGAATGGTCGTGTTTTCTGTGCTTACGGCTCAGAACCTCTCATCGTATGTCAAGGAGAATCTTACCGTGACGATGATGCTCAGTGATGACATGACAAATCCTGAGGCAAAACAGCTGACGGCAGACTTGTACAAGCTCCCTTATATTAATAAGGTGAATTTTATCAGTAAGGAACAGGTTCTGAAAGAGCAGACCGCTGCCATGGGCACCGATCCTAGTGAGTTTATCGGTACCAATCCCTTTGTCGGCTCCATGGAGGTGCAGCTGAAGGCTGATTATGCCAATTCCGACTCCCTGAAGTGGATTTCCAAAAGCCTGAAAGCTAACAAGAAGGTTACCGACGTGACGTATCCGCAAGACCTGATGGACAGTGTGAACTATAATCTGCAGCGTATAAACATCGTGCTGCTTGCGCTTGCCGTGCTGCTCACCTTCGTGTCGTTCTCTCTGATTAGCAATACCGTGCGCTTGGGTATGTATGCCCGTCGCTTCTCCATCCATACGATGAAGCTCGTCGGCGCATCATGGGGCTTTATCCGTAGACCGTTCTTGAGAAGCGCCATGGGGCTCGGCTTCCTTGCCGCAGTGATCGCCGACTGCGTGTTGGCTGGTGGCATCTATGCCCTTTATACCTATGAGCCCGACGTTATGGTTGTGCTCACATGGCAGGTGATGGCGATAACGGGCGGTGCGGTTCTCCTCTTCGGATTGCTCATCACTCTGTTCTGCGCTTGGCTTTCGGTAAACAAGTTCTTGAGGATGAAAGCCGGAGATTTGTATAAGATTTAAACGAACTAAATAATTGAGGATAAATTATATGGACAAGAGAAATTTTGCATTCGGCCGCGTGAACTTCATAATGATGGCGGTCAGCATGCTGATTGTAGTCGTAGGATTCATTCTGATGAGCGGAGGCAGTTCCGACGAGCAACAGTTCAATCCGGAGATATTCAGCACGATGCGCGTAAAGGTTGCACCAATAGTATGTTTCATAGGATTCGTTTCCATGATATGTGCAATTATGATTAAGCCGAAGGATGCCGGCAGCAATGAGACGACTACCCACGGAGAAACTGCGGAATAATCAGGATTACTTATTTAAATTATTAAAACAGATAATTTTTAAGATACACAGAAAATGGATTGTATTGAAGCACTTGTCCTTGGATTGATCCAGGGACTTACAGAATATCTGCCGGTGAGCAGTAGCGGACATCTTGCCATAGGTTCCGCCCTCTTCGGCATTCAGGGCGAAGAAAACCTGACATTCACCATCATGGTGCATGTCGCAACGGTACTTAGCACACTCGTCATCCTGTGGAAGGAAGTGGACTGGATTTTCAAGGGACTGTTCAAGTTCCGGATGAATGACGAAACGAAGTATTTCCTGAATATCGTAGTTTCAATGATACCTGTGGGCATCGTCGGCGTATTCTTCAAGGATACGGTGGAGGATGTGTTCGGCTCGGGACTGATGATAGTGGGAGCAATGCTCGTGCTTACCTCCGTTCTGCTTGCTTTCTCATATTATGCCAAACCGCGACAGAAGGAGAAGATAAGTCTGCGCGACGCATTCATCATCGGTCTTGCACAGGCATGTGCCGTAATGCCGGGACTTTCCCGTTCGGGAAGTACCATTGCCACCGGACTGCTCCTTGGCAACAAGAAAGAGAAACTTGCTCAGTTCTCCTTCCTGATGGTCATTCCGCCGATACTCGGTGAGGCTTTGCTTGATGTGGTGAAAGCTATGAAGGGAGAAGCTGTTTCGGCAGGAATCGACACGCTGCCACTCATTGTAGGCTTCGTGGCAGCCTTCGTTTCCGGCTGTCTGGCGTGCAAATGGATGATAAACATAGTGAAGAAAGGCAAACTGATATATTTCGCCATCTATTGTGCAATAGCAGGAGTCGTTACGATGCTCTTCTCCTTGTAAAAGCAGAATGTAGGCATCTGCCTTATACCTTATTAATATATAACATATAAGACAACAGAAATAGAATATGAATTTCAACGAAGGCGAGATTATCTGCATAGACAAGCCATACCGCATGTCGAGTTTTGGCGCATTGGCTCATATCCGCTTCCTGATATCAAACAAGCTCGGAGTGAAGAGAGTAAAAACCGGTCATGCCGGAACTCTCGACCCTCTTGCCACAGGAGTGCTCATCCTGTGTACGGGAAAGGCTACAAAGCGCATCGATGAGCTGCAGGCTCATACCAAGGAGTATACTGCCACATTGCAGCTCGGTGCCACAACGCCAAGCTTCGACAAAGAGCATACCGTGGATCACACCTATCCCACAGCTCATATAACGGAGGAACTGATAAGGGAGACACTCCAGAAGTTCATCGGCGAGATACAGCAGGTGCCGCCGGCATATTCCGCTTGCAAGATAAACGGACACAGGGCTTACAAGCTGATGCGGAAGGGACACGACGTGCCGCTCAAGGCAAAGACCCTCAGAGTGGACGAAATAGAGATGACATCATTCAACCAGAAGACGATGCAGCTCTCGATAAGAGTGGTGTGCGGAAAAGGAACCTACATACGTGCCTTGGCAAGAGATATAGGCACGGCTCTTGGCAGTGGTGCCTTTCTTACCGCCCTGCGTAGAACACGGGTGGGGGACATAAGAGTGGAAAACTGCATAACGCTTGACGATTTCCCGGCATGGCTCGACCAGCAGGAGATAGAAGGCGTGGAAAACAAATAACAGAAAATAAAAAAAGATCAACAGAATATGAAACTATCGCAATTCAAATTTAAATTGCCAGAGGAACAGATTGCTCTGGAACCTTCATATCATCGTGATGAATGTAAGCTGATGGTGTTGCATCGCAAGTCAGGCACCATCGATATGTTTAAGAAAGATGCTGATGGAAAAGAGATGAAAGATGAGAACGGTAATCCGGTATATCTGGATTTCCGCAATGTTCTTGACTATTTCGATGAGCACGATACATTCATATTCAATGACACAAAGGTGTTTCCTGCCAGACTTTATGGTACGAAGGAAAAAACCGAGGCAAAGATAGAAGTGTTCCTGTTGAGAGAGCTTAACGAGGAAATGCGTCTTTGGGATGTACTCGTAGAACCGGCAAGGAAGATAAGAATAGGAAACAAGCTGTTCTTCGACGAGAGCAGCTCAATGGTGGCTGAAGTTATCGATAACACCACAAGCCGAGGCAGAACGCTCCGTTTCCTGTATGACGCTCCACACGATGAGTTCAAGAAAGATCTCTTCGCTCTTGGCGAAGCACCGCTGCCACGCTATATCGTAGACAAGCGCGCTGCGACGGAAGAGGATATGGAACGCTTCCAGTGTATATTCGCAAAGAACGAAGGAGCAGTGACCGCTCCTGCATCAGGTTTGCATTTCAGTCGTGAGCTGATGAAGAGGATGGAGATAAAGGGAATAAACTTTGCTTTCATCACCTTGCACTGTGCACTCGGAAATTTCCACAGCATAGAGGTGGAAGACCTTACGAAGCACAAGATGGATTCGGAGCAGATGGTCATCAACAAGGAAGCTTGCGAAATTGTAAACAAGACAAAGCTTGAGGGCAGACATGTATGTGCTGTGGGAACCAGCGTACTGAAAGCTACAGAGACCGCTATCGGTACCGACAAGATGCTGAAGGAATATGAGGGATGGACAAACAAGTTCATCTTCCCGCCATACGAATGTGGACTGGCAGACACTATGATTGCCAATTTCTATCAGTCAATGTCGCCGCTGCTTATGGCAACAGCAGCCTTCGGAGGCTACGACCTCGTGATGGAGGCTTACCAGAAAGCTGTAGACAATGGCTATATGTTCGGTTGCTATGGCGATGCAATGCTGATACTTAACGACTAATGTCTACACCAACCCTCATAAGGGCAAGAATAGAAAAGCATGTCGGAAGTATATTTGGGATTAGGAACAAACCTCGGCAATAAGGCAGACAATATCGCCGGGGCTATAAGGAATATAGAGGAGCTGATTGGTGATGTCGTTCGCCAGTCGGCTCTTTACGGCACCAAGCCCTGGGGCTTTGAGTCGGACAATGATTTCGTAAATGCCGTGGTGTGTGTGGAGACAAGGCTCTCTCCATATGAAGTGCTTGCCATGACGCAGCAGATAGAGCGCAGCATGGGAAGGACAGAAAAGTCGGAAAACGGAATATACCACGACCGTATAATAGACATAGATATTCTGCTTTATGATGAGCAGCATATCAACGAGCCTACACTCATGGTGCCGCATCCGCTTATGATGGAGCGTGACTTCGTGGTAGAGCCGTTGTCGGAAATAGCAGACATGGAGAAAGTAAGAAAGATTATAGGATAAAACATATACAATGGGTATAGAGAAAGGAATATTCAAGAGAATGGAGCTGCTCGTAGGAGAGCAAGTGATGCAGCGGACAGCCGATGCAAGAGTGATAATCTTTGGTGTAGGCGGTGTCGGAAGCTGGTGCGCTGAGAGCCTCGTCCGCTCAGGAATACGTCATCTCACCATCGTTGATTCCGACCGTGTTTGTATAACGAACATAAACCGTCAGCTGATGGCAACGACAAAGACCGTGGGCAAGGTGAAGGTGGAAGTGCTGAAAGAACGTCTGCTTGAGATAAATCCTACGGCGGAGATTGATGCGCAGCAGAAGATTTATGACGAGAATACAGCGGCAGATTTCCATATCGAGGACTATGACTATATTATAGATGCCATAGACAGCTTGAAGGACAAGGCGCATCTTATTCTTGAAGCATGCAAGACAAAGGCTGTCTTCATCTCTTCGATGGGTGCAGCCTTGAAGATGGATGTGTCAAAGATCCATGTCGCAGAGTTCTGGAAAGTGAAAGGCTGTCCGTTGGCAAGGGCGCTGAGAGGTAAGTTCAGAAAGATGAAGGTGCGCCCGGCACGTAAGTTCAAATGTGTGTACAGCGAGGAGCTGCTTTCAAATATGGGACATAACTCAACATGTGGAACGGAACATTGTATGTGCCCAAAGGCACAGGCAGGACCTGGTGATCCGGCTCTTGTTAACCATGAATGGTGCAGTTCCAAAGCCCAGATAAACGGTACTGTCGCCCATATAACGGCAATCTTTGGCTTTACCATTGCCGGAATGGTGATGCAGGACTTGTATTCAAAGACTCAGGAAGAGGTGGATGGCAAATAAGGCGCGGCAGCTTTTCTTTTTCTATATAAGTCTGCCGTTTGGCTTTATAAGGTGACTTTTTCGTTGGGCTAAATTTGTTCCTTTCGAAAAAAAAACGTACTTTTGAAGAAATTTTCCATTTTAATTAAGGTAAGGGAAGAATACTTTTTATGAGTGACGATATCAAAGACAACGAGATTAAAGGCGAAAACGAATTGAACGAACAGCAGGAGGACATGGAGCAGACGGACTCTTCTGAAACTAAAGAACACTCTGACTATACTCCAACCAACAGGTTTGATGCTTCGGTTGTACATCATCTTAGCGGAATGTACAAAAACTGGTTCCTGGATTATGCATCTTACGTAATCCTTGAACGAGCTGTGCCCCATATCGAAGATGGTCTAAAACCGGTGCAGAGGCGTATTCTCCATTCTATGAAGAGGATGGATGACGGCCGATACAACAAGGTAGCAAACATTGTAGGACACACCATGCAGTTTCATCCTCATGGTGATGCCTCCATCGGTGATGCTCTTGTTCAGCTCGGACAGAAGGATTTGCTTGTGGACTGTCAGGGAAACTGGGGAAACATCCTTACCGGCGATCGTGCTGCTGCTCCACGATATATTGAAGCGAGACTGTCGAAGTTTGCCATTGATGTAGTGTTTAATCCGAAGACTACTGACTGGCAGCTCAGTTATGACGGCAGAAACAAGGAGCCTATCACTCTGCCTGCCAAGTTCCCTTTGCTGCTGGCACAGGGAGCGGAAGGTATTGCTGTCGGACTGTCGTCAAAGATTCTTCCGCATAATTTCAATGACATCTGTGACTCTGCTGTGAAATATCTGCATGGGGAGGAGTTTCATCTCTATCCGGATTTCCCTACGGGAGGAAGCATAGATGTAAGTAAATACAACGACGGACAGCGTGGGGGCGTGCTCAAGGTGAGGGCAAAGATAGAAAAGCTCGACAACAAGACTCTCGTAATCCGCGAGATACCATACGGCAAGACCACAACCACCCTCATCGACTCCATCCTCAAAGCCATCGAGAAGGGAAAGATCAAGGCAAGGAAAGTGGACGACAACACGGCGGCACAGGTGGAAATACAGGTGCATCTGGCTCCTGGAATATCCTCCGACAAGACCCTTGATGCGCTTTATGCCTTCTCAGACTGCGAGATGAACATCTCGCCGAATTGTTGCGTTATAGAAGATGACAAACCGCAGTTCCTTACGGTGAGCGATGTGTTGCGCCATTCCGTTGACCGCACGAAAGCTCTTATACAGAAGGAACTTGAGATACGCAAAGGGGAACTTTTGGAACAGTTGCACTTTGCATCGCTCGAAAAGATATTTATCGAAGAGAGAATATACAAAGACAAAGGCTTCGAGAACGCTCCGGATATGGATGCTGCATGTGAGCATATCGACAAAAGACTCACACCATTCTATCCGCAGATGATCAGAGAGGTGACGAAAGATGATATCCTCAGACTCATGGAGATAAAGATGCAGCGTATTCTTAAATTCAATAAGGATAAGGCTGATGAGCTGATGGCTAAGATAAAGGCCGAGATAGAAAATATAGACCGTGACCTGAACAATATGGTGGAGGTTACGGCAAACTGGTTCATCTATCTGAAAGAGAAATACGGAGCCATGCATCCGAGACTGACGGAAATTAAGAACTTTGACACCATTGAGGCGACAAAGGTTGTTGAGGCTAACGAGAAACTCTATATCAATCGTCAGGAAGGCTTCGTGGGAACCGGTCTGAAGAAAGATGAATTTGTATGCAACTGTTCTGATATTGATGATATAATAATCTTCTATAGAGACGGAAAATACAAGGTCATAAAGGTGGCAGACAAAGTGTTTGTCGGAAAGAACATCATCCATGTGGCGGTGTTCAAGAAGAACGACAAACGGACAATATACAATGTGGTGTATCGTGACGGAAAGCAGGGCTTCTATTATATCAAGAGGTTCAACGTGACGAGCATGACCAGAGACAGGGAATATGATCTGACACAGGGCAAGCCTGGTTCAAGGGTTAATTACTTCACGGCTAACCCTAACGGAGAGGCTGAGGTGATAAAGGTGACACTTGACCCTACACCGAAGCTGAAGAACATCTTCATAGAAAAGGACTTCTCGACGATACTTGTAAAGGGCAGGGCTGCAATGGGTAATATCCTGACCAAGAATTCGATACACCGTATCTCTCTGAAAAGTCATGGACACAGTACCTTGGGCGGCAGGAAGGTATGGTTCGATCCGGATGTAAACCGTCTGAACTATGATGACCATGGCAGATTGCTCGGAGAGTTCAATGAGGGTGACTTTATCCTTGTTGTCTTGAAGAGCGGAGAGTATTATATGACAAACTTCGATGCCAACAACCATTACGAGGATAATATCCTGAGGATAGAGAAGTTTGAACCACACAAGATATGGTGTGCGATAGTGAAGGATGCCGATCAGAACGGACTGCCGTATATAAAGCGTTTCCTCTTTGAGATGACAAAGAAGAAGCAGAGCTTTATAGGTGAGAATCCTAAGAGTGAACTGATGCTGCTTACTGATGCAAAAGCACCGCGACTGTTGCTGACATTCGGAGGCAATGATGAGTTTAGAGGTTCTCTTGAAGTGGATGTAAACGAGTTCGCCCTCGTGAAAGGCTATAAGGCGAAGGGAAAACGTCTTACTACGTTTGAACTTGCCAAGCTTGATGAAATCGAGACTGACGAGCCTATGGAAGAGGAAAAGGGTCAGGACAACGTGACAGAAGCTGATGGCGAATCTGACAATACTACTGTAGCTGACGCACAGGAGGAGAATCTTGACCCTGATGCAGGGAAAAGCAAACAGCAGGTTATTGATGAGATAACCGGGCAGCTCAATCTCTTTGATGACGACAATGGGTAAAACAAATAGAACGCTGCGTATGGAATATTTGTATTGTAGACGTTTTTTTAAGTGCTTCATATTGGCATGTGTCTTGCTTCTTCCGTTAGGAGGAACAAAACATGGCTTCCTCTTTGCCCAAGACAAGGTTATTACTAACACAAGAATGATTGGCATCGGTGGGGTTAATATCCTTGACACCTATCTCTCGCAAGAGAAATACCGTGGTACGGAGGTACGCTATGTTTCACAGACAATAAGAGAAAGGGAAGGGAAACGCTGGGCAAGGCTCATTGAACACCAAGGCTATATCTCGTTTTCTAATAATCGTGCCGATAATGGAAATGAGATGGCTGGCACATATGACTTCAGTTATGGTCTGTTGAGAGACTGGACTTTCTTCGACGGTAAACTGGATGTCAAGGCAGGTGGAAAGATTGATGCCGCAATAGGTTTCCTGTATAATACAAGGAATGGCAATAATCCGGCACAGGCACGGCTGAATGTTGATATTGCACCTATGGCTATTGCTACATATCGTTTCAATGCCGGCAGACTGCCTATGGCATTAAGGTATGAGGTGAGTTCTCCTTTGTGTGGACTGATGTTCAGTCCTAATTACGGACAGTCGTACTATGAGATATTCTCGAAAGGAGACTATGACCATAATATTGTTCCTACAACTTTTGTTGTTACCCCTTCGCTCCACCAGATGCTGTCGGTGGATTTTACAATTAAAAAGACAACATTGAGAGTCGGCTATCTTGGAGACTGGAGACAGTCGAAGGTTAACGGTCTGAAATACCACTCCTATTCCAATATGTTTATGATTGGTCTGACGCGCAGGTTTAAAATGATAAAGATGAATCCATGAGAAAGACAGAGAAAATAAACTCTTATACCTTATTATATAATATAAGGTGTATATTCGGAAAGCTATGCTCTGCAGTATGTCTGTTGTCGACAGTTCTTTTTACGGCTTTGTCGTTTGCGTCGTGCATTGACGAAGAAGAGTACGACGATACTCCGAAGGGAAACTTTGAAGCCCTTTGGAAAATTATAGACCAGCGCTATTGCTTTTTCGATTATAAAAAGCAAGAGTATGGCTTGGACTGGAATGCCGTATATGCAAAATACTCAGCACAGGTAGACAATACGATGACTGAGCAACAGCTGTTTGAAGTACTTGGAAACATGCTTGGAGAGCTGCGCGACGGACATGTTAACATGTATTCTTCTTTTAACTCTGCACGCTATTGGAGCTGGCATGAGAATTACCCGAAGAACTTCAGTGATACTCTCGAACGTAAATATCTGGGGACTGACTATAACTTCGTCAGTGGGCTGAAATACAAGAAGCTGGACGATAATGTTGGTTATGTAAGATGTGAGAGTTTCCAAAGTGCTATCGGAAATGGCAATCTGGATGATATGCTTCTCTTTCTTGCTCCATGCAACGCTCTTATAATAGATGTGCGTAACAATGGCGGCGGACAGCTTACTATGGCGGAAAGGTTTGCTGCACGGTTTACTAACAGAGAAATTCTCGTAGGCTATATGCAGCATAAGACGGGTACAGGCCATTCTGATTTCTCTAAGTTGAAAGAGCAGAAGCTGAAGCCTTCGAATGGTATCAGATGGCAGAAGCGTGTTTATGTGTTGACAAACCGTTCTGTGTATAGTGCTGCAAATGAGTTTGTGAAATACATGAAATGTTGCCCTCAGGTAATAGTGATTGGTGACAAGACGGGTGGTGGAGCAGGTATGCCGTTTAGTAGTGAATTGCCGAACGGTTGGAGTGTTAGGTTCAGTGCCTGCCCTATGTATGATAAGGACAAGCAAAGCACGGAATTCGGAATAGAGCCGGATTGTAATGTTGGGCTCGGTGATGCTGATGTCGCCCGTGGCGTTGATTCTATAATAGAATTCGCCCGCAGCATGGCAAAGCAGTAGAGTATGTTAATCAGATTTGTTTCAAAGTTACAAACTTTTAACGGGATAATAAGGCTAAAATGTTGGAAAAAGTGTAACTTTGCAAAATATTTTAGTAGTAAGATATCAATTAGAGATAAAGAAAAGAATAAAACAATATAAGAACATGGCACAAGAAGACGTTTTCAAGAAAATCGTTTCACACTGTAAAGAGTATGGTTTCGTATTCCCAAGTAGTGATATCTATGATGGACTGGCTGCCGTTTATGACTACGGACAGAATGGTGTGGAACTGAAAAACAACATTAAAGAATATTGGTGGAAGAGCATGGTGTTGCTGCACGATAATATCGTGGGTATCGACTCTGCTATCTTCATGCACCCGACTATATGGAAAGCCAGCGGACATGTTGATGCTTTCAATGATCCGCTTATTGACAACCGCGACTCAAAGAAGCGCTATCGTGCCGACGTGCTCATCGAAGACCAGATCGGCAAGTATGAGGAGAAGATAGCGAAGGAAATAGCAAAGGCAAAGAAACGTTTCGGAGAAAGCTTCGATGAAGAGAAATTCCGTGAGACTAATCCACGCGTACTGGAGAACCAGCAGAAGCGTGATGCTTTGCACGAGCGTTATACAGAGGCGATGCAGGGTCCTGACCTTGAGGAGTTGAAGCAGATAATCATTGACGAGGAAATCGTTGATCCTATCAGCGGAACAAAGAACTGGACAGACGTACGTCAGTTCAACCTTATGTTCTCTACAGAGATGGGTTCCACATCAGATGCCGCAAGCAAGATTTATCTCCGTCCGGAGACTGCACAGGGTATCTTCGTGAACTATCTGAATGTACAGAAGACTGGTCGTATGAAGATTCCTTTCGGTATTGCACAGATAGGTAAGGCTTTCCGTAATGAGATTGTAGCCCGTCAGTTCATCTTCCGTATGAGAGAGTTCGAGCAGATGGAGATGCAGTTCTTTGTAAAGCCCGGGACAGAGAAGGAATGGTTCCAGAAGTGGAAAGAGTTCCGTATGAAGTGGCATCAGGCATTGGGCTTCGGTGCTGACAACTATCGTTTCCATGACCACGAGAAACTTGCTTTCTATGCTAATGCCGCTACCGATATTGAATTCAAGATGCCATTCGGATTCAAGGAGGTTGAGGGAATCCATAGCCGTACAGACTATGACCTCAAGCAGCATGAGAAGTTCTCTGGTCGTTCAATCAAGTACTTTGATCCTCAGACAAACGAGAGCTATACTCCGTATGACATAGAGACGAGTATCGGTGTAGACCGTATGTTCCTTTCTATCATGTGTCATTCCTTTGAAGAGGAGAAACTGGAGAACGGCGAGACACGTACAGTATTGAAACTGCCTGCAGCGCTGGCTCCTGTTAAGCTTGCGGTATTGCCGTTGGTTAAGAAAGATGGTCTGCCAGAGAAAGCTCGTGAGATTATCAACAACCTGAAGTTCCACTTCAACTGTCAGTATGATGAGAAGGATACAATCGGAAAGCGTTACCGCCGTCAGGATGCTATCGGTACTCCATACTGTGTGACAGTAGATTATGATACGTTGAAGGACAACTGCGTGACACTTCGCTTCCGCGACACGATGGAGCAGGAGAGAGTGAACATCGACCAGCTGAACGGTATCATTGAAGATAAGGTGAGCATCGCAAGCTTGTTGAAGAAATTGCAGTAATTATTAATTATATTATTCTTGATGAATAGAAAAGTCTTTTTAGCATTTATCATGTTTTGTGGCGTGATGGCAGGAATGATGACCGCATGCAGCGAAACGGATGATGAAGAGGTGGAATATCCAAACTGGCAGAAGCGTAATGTGGCGTATTTTGACAGTATCTATAATGAAGCCATTCAGAACAAGGATGGCAAGTGGGATACTATCAGAGCATGGTCGCTGAGCGATACTGAGGCTCGTCTTCAGCCTTATGACTATATTGTGGTTCATAAGGAAGAGGTCGGCACAGGTAGTGGTTGCCCTTTGTATACGGATTCTGTTATGGTTCATAATCTTGGAAAGTTGCTGCCGTCTACAAGCTATCCCGACGGATATGTGATAGAAAAGAGCTGGACTGGCGACTTCGAAGACTATAATCCCCAGACTGCGCGTGCAAAGAAATGGTATGTCGGCGGATTGATAGACGGATACACTACAGCGTTGCAGCGTATGCATATTGGTGACCGTTGGCGCGTCTATGTTCCTTATAAGTTGGCTTACGGCACGACAGACTACAACGGTATTCCAGCATACAGTAATATTATTTGGGATATAAAGCTTCTTGGGTATTATCATCCGGGAGGAGAACAGCCCTGTCTGGATGCTAAAAAGGCCAATACCAACCTTTGGGTGATGGAATAAAGAAAGATTATGTCATATCATAAGACAAATAAAGATGCAGCTTCTCGTATGGGAAAAAGCTGCATCTTTTTGTTTGTGGCTTATCGTAATGTTGTGTGCTGCCGTAGTTGGAATAATAGGTGAAGAAATACTGATATAAGGCTGTTTTGTGTGTAAAATGCACTTTTTTATAAAAAAGTTGCAAGAAAATTTGGTAGATAACAAAAAAGTCTATACCTTTGCACTCGCTAAATAAGAGCAAGGGCGTTTAGCTCAGCTGGTTTAGAGCATCTGCCTTACAAGCAGAGGGTCGG
>ENA-ORNT01001377-ORNT01001377.1-human-gut-metagenome-genome-assembly--contig:-NODE-1377-length-16334-cov-7.138338_pt1 | contig 16334 bp, 15 predicted proteins | sample MGYA00242120_ERZ509032 | MGnify/ENA primary metagenome ERZ509032 (study PRJEB26280, sample SAMEA2338729) | human gut metagenome | biome: human gut; feature: human-associated habitat; material: faeces...
CCCCTGCCAGCGCCCTCTGCCCGGGCCGGTAGGCCGGAAAGGGGAAATCCAGCGCCGAAAGGCTCACGCCCCGCTGCTCCTTCCACGCCAGCTGACGCTGCGCCCAGGGGGCGTACTGCTCGAGCAGATCTTGCAAAAACGCTTCCAGCTCTTCAAGGGTGAAATGCCGCACGAAGCGGAGGATGTCGTCGGTGTCGATTTGGTAGTAGGTGAGCCGGACGTCCAGCTTTTCCAGCCCCTGCTGACGGCCATAGAGCGCCCCGTAGACCATCCCCTGTGCCCAGTGGCAGGGGTTGCCGTCCTCCTGAATTTCGTCCGTGGGGATGGCGGTGGTTTTGATCTCGTCGATGACGGTCACGCCGTCCTCGCTCTGGAAAATGCCGTCGGCCCGGCCCTCGATGGTGAACGGGATGCCGTCCACCTCCCGGGTTTCGGAGAGGAAGACTTCCGCCTGATAGCCCTCCCCGGCGGCCTTTTGAAGCTTGCGGTGGATGCGGGCCCCCTCGTTGGCCCGGTCGAACCCCGCAAAGCGGCTGTCGATGCTGCCCGTCCGTAATAAAAACTCTACCAGCTCCCGCACTGAGAGCTTTACTTCAGCCATCCTGTTTTCCTCTTACAACAACATAACATCTGCTGCAAAGCAGCAAATCAGCGAAGCTGGAAAATTTGGACAGAGATCTTCACGCGAATGCGTGAATCTCCCAAATTTTTCAGTGTAGCAAACATAAATGGGGTTATTAGGGGCGAGCAGCCCCTGATTCGTGCCCCGCGCCTCGAAACTAGCGGCCCTTTTCTGGTTCTCTTTTGGGGACAAAAGAGAACATATCCTCATAGTTGCAGCATCTCAGCGCATTTCTGCACCTCTGCATTGACGGCCTCAAAATCCACCGCCGCGCGGTAGTAGGTTTCCAGCTCATCGTGGCAGCTTTTGGCCTGTGCCATCAGGGCAACGGCCTGTTCCAGCAGCTCGTTGGCGGCCCGCTCGTTGAACCGCAGCCGGGCCCGGCACCGGGCCAGATTCTCCCGGTCCAGGAAGCGGGTGCACCGCACGGCCTGCACGCCGGGCAGCTGCACCGGGTGCCAGCTGTTGTCCGTGAGGAACGCCAGCCGCAGGGAGGGGATGAGAATATGGTCGATCTTATCCTCCGGGTGCATGGCACAGGGGCAGGTGATGATGTGATACCCCCGGGCCAGCGCTTCGGCCCGGATGAGTTCCAGCAGCAGCCGGGAGACGGCCCCGTAATCGTCCCGGAAGACGATGCAGCGGTCGGCCAGAGCCTGCACGGTGCCCTTGTAAAAGACCATCCCCTTGGGGGTGATGGCCGAGAGCAGACGCAGTTCCTCGCTGGGGGAACAGTCGTCCGGGCACCGGGGCAGCACCCGGGTGCAGAGCCGCTTGACATAACGGCGGACTTTTTCAAAGTTGGTACTGCAGGCCTCGGCCCGGCGGCTGTCCAGCAGCAAACTCCCGGCGGAGGCTACATATCGCGCGGCCCGGGCCCGCAGCTGCGCGTTGCGCCGGAACAGGGCTTTGACTTCCTCGCGGTGGGGAGCCAGGGCCTCGGCCCGGATGGTGTGATAGAGGCTGACAACGATCTCGTCGGCCCCCGGGGCGTCCGGTTCCAATACATGGGGCGCGGTGGCGTCCACGATGGCGGCCCGCTGCCCCAGAAACACCACCCCGTCCAGACTGTCCGGGTCGCTGGCGCAGTGCACCCGCTCAATGGACTGGCCCTGCTGCTCGGCCTTTTGGGCCAGCTGCTTCATCAGGGTGGATTTGCCGCAGCCTGGCCCGCTTTTGATGAGATACATCTGCATCCCCGGCTCCCGCCGCAGGGGCTCAAAATAGCCTTTGAACCCGGCGGGCGTGGTGGCACCGAGGAAGAAATCAACGGTTTTGCTCGTGGTCTGCATCATGAGAGAACACCTCGCTTTTGCTATAAAGCTATGCAAAAGCGGGGCGGATTGTGTTTCCTCCATGGATCAATAAGTGTGCTCGCACACCTGCCCGATCTTCTCCCGCAGGGCCAGGAAATCCGCAAAGGCGTCCGGTTTATTCTGCTTCTGGCGGAGCAGGGCGGCGGGGTGGAACGTGCCCATGAACCAGATGCCGCCTTTTTCAATAAAGGTGCCATGCTCTTTGGTCACGGAGAAATCCGCCCGGATCATCCGCTGGGCGGCAATGCGGCCCAGGCAGACCACGATCTTGGGCTGCAAGATGCGGAACTGCTCCCGCAGCCAGGGCATACAGGCCTCGCTCTCGGCCGGGAGCGGGTCGCGGTTCTGGGGCGGGCGGCACTTGACGATGTTGGCAATGTAGCAGTTCTGGTTCCGGTCCAGGTCAATGGCAAACAGGTATTTATCCAGCAGCTGGCCGCTGCGGCCCACAAAAGGCAGGCCCTGCTCATCCTCGCTCTGGCCGGGGCCCTCGCCCACAAACAACACCTCGGCGTCCGGCACGCCCTGCCCGAACACCACGTTCGTCCGGGTGGCGCATAGCTCGCACCGGGTGCAGGCAAGGCATTCAGCCTTTAAAGTATCCATATCCATGGAGAACATCTCCTTTAAAACTGGTATGATATTTTATTCACAAATAAAACAAAGGTTTCTCCCCTAAAATATAGCACAAAAACACAATTTTGTCTTGAACTTTTTGCCGTCTGTGCTAGAATAAAGAAGAAAGGCATCCTTGTGTCCAACAGACACGGGAGCAAATTTTGGAAAGCATTTTCGGAGGTAATCACAATGGCTGATATGTTTGCACCGCTGGTAGCACAGCTGAAGGCAAATCCCAAGACGATCGTGTTCACCGAGGGCAATGACCCCCGCATTCTGGAGGCCGCAAGCAAGCTGCTGGCCGAGGGCGTGCTGAAGGTCGTTATGGTGGGCAACGAGGCAGAGTGCAAGGCTGCTGCCGCCGCCGGTAACTTTGATATTTCCGCTGCCGAGATCATCGACCCGGAGAACTACGCCGGCTTCGATGAGATGGTCAGCACCATGGTGGAGCTGCGCAAGGGCAAGCAGTCCGCAGAGGAGTGCACCGCACTGCTGAAGAAGTCCAACTACTTCGGCACCATGCTGGTGAAGATGGGCAAGGCTGACTGCCTGCTGGGCGGCGCTACCTACTCCACCGCCGACACCATCCGTCCCGCTCTGCAGCTGGTCAAGACCAAGAAGGGCGCACATCTGGTGAGCTCCTGCTTTATTCTGGACCGCGACTGCGGCGAAGAGGGCCTGAAGCGCATTGCCATGGGCGACTGTGCTGTCAACATTGATTACACCGATACCGTCGATAAGGCTACCGGCGAGGTCAAGATCTCTGCCGCTTCCAAGCTGGCAGAGGTTGCTGTGGAGACTGCCCGCACCGCAAAGCTGTTCGGCATCGACCCGAAGGTGGCTGTGCTGAGCTTCTCCACCAAGGGCTCCGGCAAGGGCGGCACTGTGGCACTGAGCCACGATGCTACCATCAAGGCACAGGAGATGGACCCCGAGCTGGCTGTGGACGGCGAGCTGCAGTTTGACGCAGCCGTTGCTCCCGAGGTGGCACAGGTCAAGTGCAAGGGCAGCAAGGTGGCTGGTCAGGCCAACACCTTCATCTTCCCCTGCATCGAGGCCGGCAACATCGGCTATAAGATCGCACAGCGTCTGGGCGGCTACGCTGCCTACGGCCCCATCCTGCAGGGTCTGAACGCACCCATCAACGATCTGTCCCGCGGCTGCAACGCAGACGAGGTGTACAAGATGAGCCTGATCACCGCTTGCCAGTCTTAAACAGTTTTAGCACAAACGAGGAGAAGCCTTCGGGCTTCTCCTTTTTGTTTTGCCCCCTCTTGCAATCCGGCGGGGTTTATGGTACAATATCTTAGCATCCACAAGGATGTGTCGGACAGCGCCTGCTGCGTGGTTCGGCATACGGATGCGGGTCCTGTACGATGGGCTCGCTGTGAACCAGGTCAGGTGGGGAACCAAGCAGCCTTAAGCAGTGCGTTCGTGCGTTTCAGTAAGCCTGCATCCGTATGCCGAGTTACGCAAGGCGGGGACAAAACCCCGTCGAGCGCTGTCCTTTTATTTTTGCCGCAAAGGCCGGGAAAGGGGAGAGATCGCCATGTATCGTGCACTTTACCGCAAATGGAGACCCCAGCGGTTTGAGGACGTGGTGGGTCAGCGTGCTATCGTGACCGCCCTGAAAAACCAGATCACCGCAGGGCGCGTGGGCCATGCGTATCTGTTTACCGGCGTGCGCGGCACCGGCAAGACCACCTGCGCCAAAATTTTTGCAAAGGCGGTCAACTGTCTGCACCCGGTCAATGGCGACCCCTGCGGGGAGTGCGAGATCTGCAAGGGCATCGACAACGGCAGCCTGCTGGACGTGGTGGAGATGGACGCAGCCTCCAACAACGGCGTGGACGATATCCGCGACCTGCGGGACGAGACCGCCTACACCCCCAGCGCCTGTCAGTATAAGGTGTATATCATCGACGAGGTGCACATGCTGTCCACAGCGGCCTTTAATGCGCTGCTGAAAACGCTGGAAGAGCCGCCCGCACATGTCATCTTCATTCTGGCGACCACCGAGATCCAGAAAGTGCCCGCCACCATCCTCTCCCGCTGCCAGCGGTACGATTTTACCCGCATCGGGCCGGAGGATATCGCACGGCGGGTGGAGTATATCGCCGGGGAGGAAAAGCTGAAGCTGACCTCCGACGGCGCGGAACTGATCGCCCGTCTGGCCGATGGCGCGCTGCGCGATGCACTGTCCATTCTGGATACCTGCGCCGGTGTCACCGCAAAGATCGACGCAGACGTGGTGCGCCGTATGGCCGGTGTGACCGACCGCAGCTACCTGTTCCATATTTCGGACGCTCTGGAAGCACAGGACGCCGCCGCCGCGCTGGCACAGCTGGCGCAGCTGCGGCAGCAGTCGGTGGACGTGAAACGTCTGACCGAGGAATTGATCGCCCACTACCGCGCCCTGATGCTGGCGGCGCTGCCCGGCGGGCAGGCGCTGTTGTCTGGCGTATCACCAGAGGAAGAGGCGCTGTACCTGCAAAAAGGTCCGGAGATGGGGCAGCGGGAAGCCATCCGCGCCATCCGCACGTTAGGTACGGCGTTGGAGCACATGACCCGCGGCAGCGACCAGCGCATTGAGTTGGAACTGGCACTGTTCAGCCTGTCCGAGCCGCCCCAGCAGATGCAGGCGGTAACGGTACAGGCAGCCCCCGCCCGCGCGGCACAGCCGGAAGCGCCCCGCCCCTTTGCGGCAGCGGTGCAGCCCTTTGCCAGCGCCCCGGTGCAGCTCGCACCGGCAACTGCCGCACCCCAGACCCCGGCAGCAGTAGCAGAACCTGCCCCTGCTGCGCAGCAGACGCCTCCGCAGCCTGCCGCACCGGAAGCACCGCCCGCCCCTGCGGAGGAGCTGCCGCCCATGCCAGAGGAACCGCCGGTACAGCAGAGCGATGCCGCCCTGCCGTGGGACGAGCCTGCCCCGCAGGCACCGCCGCCGGAGGAGCCGGAGCCGGTCAGTCAGCCGGAGCAGCCTGCCCCTGCAGAGCCTGCGCAGCCTGCCCCGGCAGCAGAGAAATCGCCTGCCCCGGTGCAGGAGCACCCTGCCGACCCGGTGCTGACCAAGCCCCGCAGCGTGGCGCAGCAGGGCACGAACCCCTTCCCATACTGGGGACAGATCGTGCAGAAGCTGGAAGGCGTCGACCCCATGCTGTATATGTATCTGCGCAAGTCCAAGGCTTACTTTGACGGTACCCGCGTGCTGATCGACGGCGGCAAGACTTTCCGGGATTTTATCCGGGTGAACAAGGACAGCCAGAAGTTGATCAAAAAGCTGATCGCCGAGGTATCCGGCGTGCCGGTGCCCATCGGCCCCTACGAGCCCAAAACGGCCGGAAAGACCGCCTCTAACGCGGAGCAGTCCCTTCTGGCGCTGGAAAAGCTGGGGTTAGAGGTCAGCATTGAGGATACCGCCCGCAAAAAGCGATAAAAATTGTTTATAATAAAGGAGAATACCATTATGAAAGCAAGAATGCCCGCAGGCTACGGCCGCCCCGATATGAACGCCCTGATGCGTCAGGCTCAGAAGATGCAGGAGGACATGAAGAGCAAGCAGGCCGAGCTGGAAGCCGCCGAGTACACCGGCAGCGCTGCCGGTGAGATGGTGACCGTGAAGATGAACGGCAAGCACGAGGTGCTGTCCATCACCATCAAGCCCGAGGCCGTGGACCCGGATGACATCGAGATGCTGGAAGACATGGTGGCTGCTGCCATCAACGCCACCGTGAAGCAGGTGGATGAGACCGCCGAGGCCGAGATGGGCAAGCTGACCGGCGGCCTGAACATTCCGGGTCTCTGAGCCGGGAAGGGGAGATACCATGGACTACACTGCCGCACCGCTGGAAAAGCTGATCGAGGAGTTCGGCAAGTTTCAGGGCGTGGGCCGCAAGGGTGCTACCCGCATGGCCTATCAGGTGCTGAGTATGTCGGATAAGGACGCTGCGGCGCTGGCCGATGCCATCCGCGGTGCGCACACCCGGCTGCATCGGTGCCGCATCTGCCAAAACTTTACGGACGCTGACCTGTGCCCGGTGTGCGCCAGCGCCAAGCGGGACACCTCGGTGATCTGCGTGGTGGAAAAGCCCCGGGACGTGCAGGCCTTTGAGCGCACCCGGGAGTATAACGGCCTGTACCATGTGCTGCATGGTCTGCTGGACCCGCTGGCCGGTGTGGGCGTAGAGCAGTTGACCGTCAAGGAGCTGCTGGCGCGGCTGAAGGACGACACGGTGAAGGAGGTCATCATGGCCATGAACCCCACCGTGGAGGGCGAGGCTACCGCCATGTATCTGGCAAAGCTCATCAAGCCGCTGGGCATCCGGGTCACCCGGCTGGCCTCCGGTCTGCCGGTGGGCGCCAGCCTGGAATATGCGGACGAGACTACCCTGTACCGGGCACTTTCCGGCCGGGGAGAGCTGTGAGTTTGTAAAAATTTACAATTCTGTCAGAAACAGCCCTTGCATTACCCTGAAAAAATGGTATACTGAAACAACAAACGGAACGGAGAAAGGAGGCGCGCAGCATGGCACCCACAAAGGAGCGCCCGGCGACCAAGAGCATCGCCACCAACCGCGAAGCGCGCCACGAATATTTTGTTCTGGAAGCGCTGGAGACCGGTGTGGAGCTCAAAGGCACCGAGGTGAAAAGCCTGCGGGCCGGCGGGGTCAACCTGAAGGACAGCTGGGTAGATATTGAAAATGGCGAGCTGCTGGTAAAGGGGATGCACATCAGCCCTTACGACCACGGCAACCTGTTCAATCAGGATCCTATGCGTGTCCGGCGGCTTCTGGCGCACAAAAGTGAGATTCGGCGTCTGCACCAGCAGTGCAAACTGCAGGGCTATACGCTGGTGCCGCTCTCGCTTTATTTCAAGCATGGCCGCGTAAAAATGGAAGTGGGCCTGTGCAAAGGCAAAAAGCTGTACGACAAGCGTGCCGATGCCGCCCAGCGCGATGCAAAGCGCTCCATTGACCGGGCTGTGAAGTCCAACGGCAAGTATTATTAAGCATTCCAATTGCAGACTGCGGCTCACCGCAAAACCAAGCTTTCCGCACATCGCAAGATGTGCTTTATAAGGGGGCGTAAAGGTTTCGACGGGGGGAGCAAGGTCTGGGCAGCGGGTAGCAGCGGGGGAACTGCTCTATAACTCCTCCAAAAAAATTAACTGACAACAATAATTATCAGTTGCTCGCAGCCTGAGTGCTGCGCGTTCCGCCCACTCTTGTGTCGTGTGGGGTCGGGGCGTCCTTTAGACACAGCACCTGAACGGACCTAAGCTTTGCGGACCGGCAGGAACTCATGAAGCTACCAAAGCGCTAGCCTGACGATCGGCGTGGCGCGGCGGGAATGTTGTAGATCGCCTGCACCCGGAGATACCTACACTGAGCTCTTTTCGGACATGGGTTCGACTCCCATCGCCTCCACCAACATAAAAGCCACCTGAAAACTTACGTTTTTCAGGTGGCTTTTGCTATATCTGCTATTCTGTTACGCCAGATCCGGCAGGATGTCCGACCACAGAGCCTGCTCCTGCCGCAAGGCATCAAAGCAGCAGTCCAGATATATTTTGTTGACCGCTGCAAAAATGGTGCTGCGCAGCAGCAGACGCTCGTCGTTGAGCGTGGCCTCCGGCTGGGCTGTCTTGCCGCCGAACACCACGGAAAGACTAGTCTCTAACTCCTCGCAGAAGATATCGTAGGCTGTCCCGGCGGAGCAGTGCTCCCGCTGCATTTTGAACAGGGTGTCGATGTTTTCAATCGAGAGCACGGTCTTGGAAACTGCAATGTACATCAGGGATGCGATCTGGTCCCGGGTGTATTTTTTGCGGATGGGGTGATCCACCACCCCTTTTTTGACGTAGTTGCTTACCATAGATGGGGTCAGCTCCACCCCGCAGAAGCTGCGGAAGTAGCCGTTGACGAACTGCACCGTCTGGTCCAGATACAGCCCTACCGAGGGAAGATCGTTGTACCGGGGCAGGGCAAAGCCCGCAGCACACGCCGCAACGCGGAGTTTGGTTTCAGCTTTCATAGTATCTTGTTCCGTTCATGCTCCTGCACTTTTTGCAAGCAGGAACGTTGGTTTTGTGCAAAGGCAGGGCAATTGCTTTCCGCAAAAGCACTTCTGCCTGTAAAATAGTATACCGCATTTTGGAAAATTGGTCAACTGGCAATGAAAACTTTGTAAAAGAATTTGAAAAAACAGTTGACAGGTTTTTAAAAAACTGCTATGATGGTCACGGACAAAGGAATGACTGCGGCGTGCGCCGCTTGAAAATGGAGAAAAATATGAAAAGCAAAATCGTTGTAGATTCCTCTGCAAATGTGTACGAGCTCCCCGATGTAGGGTTTGCCTGCGTGCCGCTGAAGATCCTGACCGACGAGCAGGAGTATGTGGACACCGCAGAGGTGGATGCCCCCGCGCTGGCTCAGATGATGCGCACCTATAAGGGCCGCACCAGCACCTCCTGCCCCAACATCTCGGACTGGATGGCTGCCTACGAGGGCGCAGACGAGGTGTATGTTGTAACCATTACCGGTACGCTGTCCGGCGCTTACAACGCCGCGCTGCTGGCGGGCGAGGAGTACGAGCAGAGCCACGAGGGCGCGCGGGTCTTTGTGCTGGACAGTCTGTCTACTGGTGCGGAGTCCCGGCTGCTGGTAGAGCGTCTGGCGGCGCTGATCAAGGCAGGCAAGCCCTTTGATACCGTGTGCGAGGAGATCCGGGCGTATCACGAGCACACCCATCTGCTGTTTGCGCTGGAATCTCTGGCAAACCTTGCCCGCAATGGCCGCGTAAAGCCGGCTGTGGCTGCTGTGGCGCGGATGCTGGGCATCCGGGTCATCGGGCAGGCCAGCGACGCCGGTGATCTGGAGGTTCTTTGCAAGACCCGCGGCGAGCACGGCGCACTGGAGCGCATGGTGCTGGAAATGAAGGCGCACGGCCTGACCAACGGCCGGGTGCACATCGACCACTGCTGCAATGCTGCCGCTGCGGAGCGGCTGAAGCACATGGTCCATGCGGTGTTCCCGGAGGCCAAGGTGGAGGTAGGCAGCTGCGGCGCGCTGTGCAGCTACTACGCGGAGTACGGCGGCCTGATGGTGGGCTACGAGGACAACGAAGCCCCCACCGTCTGAGCGGAAAATATATAATAGAATCTTGGTTCACCGGGGCATCTGCGGACGCTCCGGTGAACTTTTTTATAAGGAATAAAGGCGGCCGGCACGCCGGTGTACCCGACACCAAAAGCTTGCAAAGGGGGAAAAACCGCGTTATACTTAACCGTATTATAGAGGTAAGCTAGGGTGTATCTGAAAAGTCGAAAATTTAGTCTATTTCTACAAACACAGCTGGATTTTGCGTGAATCAGCCTTGAAATCCACAAAGGATTCCTGCGGCTATTTGCCTTAAATCCCGCTTGTGCTTGCGAAATATTCGTCATTTTCTTTGTTTTCAGATACACCTTAACACGGAAAGGGGAGATGGTATGCTGTTCCGATTGCCGATTGTCAAATTTTTCAACCGCATCCTCAACCGCATCACGGTCACGGTGGTGCTGGTGGCGCTGCAGCTTGCATGGCTGGCGTGGGTGTTTTTTGCCCTCACCACCGGCACGGCGCGGGTGTGGGTCACCGGGGTGCTCAACGGGTTAAGCCTGCTGATCATTCTGTATCTGGTGCGCAAGGACGAAAACAGCGCCTATAAGGTGGGCTGGATCGCCCTCATCGGGCTGTTGCCGCTGCTGGGCGGTGCGCTGTATCTGGCCTTTGGCAACAAGCGGCCCTCCCGCCGCCTGCGCAGCAAAATGCAGGCGGTGGAGCAGGCGCACCGGGCAGACCGCGCCCAGCAGTCCGGACAGACCGCCGGGCTGTGCGATGAAAACCGGGGCGTGAGCCGCTACCTGACCCAGTACGGCTGCTATCCCGCATGGAAGAACACCACCGCCCGGTATTTTTCCTGCGGTGAGGCCATGTACCCGGCACTGCTGGCCGACCTTGAAAAGGCGGAAAAAAGCATCTTTCTGGAGTTTTTTATCATCAGTCAGGGCAAGATGTGGCAGGGCGTAGAGGATGTTCTGCGGCGCAAAGCGGCGCAGGGGGTGGACGTGCGGCTGATCTACGATGACTTCGGCAGCCTGCTGGGTCTGCCCAAGGACTTTGTGGTGCACATGGAGCGGGCGCATATCCGCTGCATCCCCTTTAACCCGGTGGTGCCGCTGCTCTCGTTGGTGATGAACCACCGCGACCACCGCAAGATCGTGGTGATAGATGGCAAGGTGGCCTATACCGGCGGCATCAATCTGGCGGACGAATATATCAACGCGATCACCCGCTTCGGCTACTGGAAGGATGCGGGCCTGCGCATCGAGGGCGCTGCGGTGTGGAACTTTACCGTAATGTTTCTGGATTTCTGGAACGCCTTCCGTCCCTTTGAGCAGGATTACAGCGCCTTCCGTCCGCAGCTTGCGGTGCTGCCCGCCAGCGATGGGGTGGTGCAGCCCTACGCGGACAGCCCATTGGACGAAGAGCCGGTGGCAGAAACGGTCTATCTGGACATTCTGGCACAATCACAGCAGTACGTTTATTTTTATACGCCCTATCTCGCCATTGGCGAGGAGATGCTGGACGCGTTGCGCAACGCCGCCAAGCGCGGGGTGGATGTGCGGCTGGTGCTGCCGGGCATCCCGGACAAAAAGCTGGTGTTCCGGCTGAGCCGCTCGTACTATCTGCCCCTGCTGCGGGCGGGGGTGCGCATCTACGAGTATACCCCGGGCTTTCTCCACGCCAAGTGCTGCGTCAGCGATGACCGCGCGGCGGTGGTGGGCAGCATCAATATGGACTACCGCAGTATGTTTCTGCACTTCGAGTGCGGGGTGTTGCTGCTGCAAAACAGCCAGGTGCTGACCCTGCGGGACGATGTGCGCCGCACCCTGCCCCAGTGCCGGGAGGTGCAGTGCGCGGACTGCCGCACCGGTCTGGTGGGTACGGTGCTGGACAGCGTGCTGCGGCTGTTAAGCCCGCTGATGTAAACATCTGCTCATAAAACCCGCGCGGCGGGGCACACTAGCTCCAAAGCCTGCGTCTGCAATGCAGGCACGGAAAGGGAGCGTATGTGACGATATGAAACAGGCATCGCGTTGGTTTTTGTGCTGCACGCTGGCGGCAGCACTGACATTGACCGGCTGTGGCGGGGGAAACTCCGGCAGCAGCTCCGGTTCTGTGAGCGGCAGCACCTCTGTGGGCAGCAGCGCGGCGCAAAGCGCGGCGTGGCGCACCGGGCTGGGGGTCCTGACCGAGACGACCGGCACAGACCGTGCGGGCAACATCCACACCGTAGCGGCTGCCGTGCTGTTGGATGCAGACGGCAAGCTGGCCGGGGTGACACTGGATGAGCTGGAGCTTTCAGTCAGTGCGGACAGCACCGGCAAAGTGACCACCCCCACCGACACCCGCACCAAGCGCCAGAAAGGGAAAGACTACCCACTGGCAGAGGTGTCCGGTCTGAAAAAGGGCTGGGCAGAGCAGGCAGACGCCTTTGGAAGTTGGCTTGAGGGCAAGACTCCGGACGAAGTGAAGAAGCTGAAAACAGATGCGGACGGCAAGCCAACAGATGCAGACCTTCTCTCCGGCTGCACCATCGCGGTGGACCGTTACCGGGATGCTGTCGTCCGCGCCTGCGAGAACGCGCAGGTGCTGGGCGCTGCCCGGGGCGATACGGTCAAGCTGGGCGTAGAGGTGGCCGAAATGCCACAGGGGCTTGCGGGCACAGACGACAAGGACGCACAGGTGCAGGCTAAGGTCACGCTGGCGGTGGTGACCATGGACGAGAACGCCCGGGTGACCAGCGCTATCGGCGATATGACCGAGCCGGAGCTGACCGTCAGCGCGGACGGCACCGTATCTGCCCCGCGGGAGCCGGTGTACACCAAAAACGAGCTGGGCGACCGTTACGGAATGCGCAGCGCAAGCGCGTTAGGCAAGGAATGGTACGAGCACAGCGCAGGCTGGTGCGGCTATCTGAAGGGCAAAAACGCCGTGGAGATCGGCAAGCTCTCCGCAGACGGTACGGACGCCGACCTGAAGGCGCTGTGCACCATCTCGGTCACCGACCTGCAAAAGGCAGCGCTGAAGGCCATGGCGGAGCAGTAATCATAGAAACAGGATGTCCCTCTGCACAAAAAGTGCAGGGGGATTTTTTATGGATACCCCCTCAGGCGCAAAGCCAGAAGGGGTATGTACACTTTCCCACAAAAAGCGGGCTTACAGGCGGGGCAAAGCAGTGCATTGTGCAAAAAATAAAGGTTTCCTCTTGCAAAACGGCGGCAAACGCGCTATTCTATAGCTACAGTTTACCACTTTAGCATGGTAAAATGGTAAATCAAGAGGGAAGCGGGACGCAGAACGTCCCCCATGGGAGGAAAAAGATATGAAACTCAAGCGTATTGCAAGTGCATTTCTGGCCGGTGCTCTGGCATTGAGCCTTGCAGCCTGTGGCGGCAGTGCATCCACCTCTGCTGCGGCATCTGCTTCCGGCAGCGCAGCCGGTTCGGCTTCTGCTGCAGCGGGCAGCGATCTGGATTACATCAAGGGCAAGGGCAAAATGGTCATCGGCTACACCGTGTACGAGCCCATGAACTACACTGACGCCGACGGCAACTTTACCGGCTTTGATACCGAACTTGCCACTGCGGTGTGTGCAAAGCTGGGTGTGGAGCCGGAGTTTGTAGAGATCAACTGGGACACCAAGGTGGTGGAGCTGGACGCCAAGAGCATCGACTGCATCTGGAACGGCATGACCCTGACCGAGGATATCATGGCCAACACCGCCACCACCAAAGCTTACGCCAAGAACGCACAGGTCGTGGTGGTCAAGGAGGGTACCGCCTATACCTCCACCGCCGACCTTGCCGGTAAGACCGTGGTGGCCGAGGCCGGTTCTGCCGGTGAAGCCGCCATTCAGGGCGACGAGAACCTTGCCAAGGCAGACTACGTTTCCAAGAGCGTGCAGACCGACTGCCTGATGGAAGTTGCCGCAGGCACTGCTGATGCCGCTGTGCTGGATCTGACCCTTGCCAACGCCATGATCGGTGAAGGCACCGACTATGCAAGCCTGAAGATCGTGGACGAGCTGAACGCCGAGGAATACGGCGTGGCCTTCCGCAAGGGCAGTGATGCCGCCGCCGCAGTGGACGCCGCCTTTGACGCGTTGAAGGCTGACGGCACCATGCAGGCACTGGCCGAGAAGTACGAGCTGGCGCTGGCCGACTGAGCCGGGCGTAAAACAAAACGATAGATGGGTGTGTTTTTGTGTCTGTGATCCTTGGGCGCCTTTCCGGCGCGTTCCTGCTCAACTGTGAGTTGTTTGCCCTTACGCTGCTGTTTGCGCTGCCGCTGGGGCTGGTGGTGGCCTTTGGCTCCATGAGCCGGTGCAGGCTGCTGTCCGGTGCGGTAAAGACCTTTGTCTGGGTCATCCGCGGTACGCCGCTGATGCTGCAGATCATCGTCATTTATCTGGGCCCCGGCCTGCTGGGCATGAATAATCCGTGGCCCTCCGGCTCCGGCGGGCGCATGGTGGCGGCGGTGGTAGCCTTTGCCATCAACTACGCCTGCTATTTTTCCGAGATCTACCGCGGCGGCATCGAGGCCGTGCCCAAAGGGCAGACCGAAGCCGGGCAGGTGCTGGGCATGACACGCACGCAGATCTTTTTCAAGGTCACTCTACTACAGGTGGTCAAGCGCATCCTGCCGCCCATGGGCAACGAGATCATCACCCTTGTCAAGGACACCTCACTGGCGAATACCATCGCCAACAAGGAGATCATCATGATGGCCAAGGAGTACAGCGCAAAGGGCTTGATCTGGCCGCTGTTCTCCACGGCGCTGTTCTTCCTTGTGTTCGTAGGCGCGCTCACCCTGTTGTTCAACTGGGCTGAAAAGAAACTGGATTATTTCCGCTGCTGAGGAGGTTTTTAAGAATATGGCATTACTGGAAGCCTCCGGCATTGGCAAAAATTTCGGAGATACAAAGGTCTTAAAGGATATTTCCCTTACCTTAGAGCAGGGCGAGGCGCTGGCCATCATCGGCTCGTCCGGCTCCGGCAAGACCACCCTGCTGCGCTGCCTGAACTTTCTGGAGCGGCCGGACACCGGCTGCATCCGGGTGAACGGCGAGACCATGTGGGACGCCGCCGACCCCGCTACCCAGCGGGAGAGCGAGATCCGCAAAAAGCGGCTGCACTTCGGGCTGGTGTTCCAGAACTTTAACCTTTTCCCGCAGTATACCGCCTTGCAGAACGTGATGCTGGCAGGGGAGCTGCTGGCAAAGGAGCGCCCGGACTACCGCGCCAACAAAAAGGCGGTGCACGCCCAGCTGGAACAGCAGGCGCGGGAACTGCTGGCGCAGATGGGGCTTTCGGAGCGGGCAGACCACTACCCGCACCAGCTTTCCGGCGGGCAGCAGCAGCGGGTGGCAATCGCCCGCGCCCTGGCGCTGCACCCGGATATTTTGTGCTTTGACGAGCCGACGAGTGCGCTGGACCCTGAGCTGACCGGTGAGGTGCTGCGGGTGCTGCGCGAGCTGGCCGAGCACAAGACCACGATGATCATTGTGACCCATGAGATGAAGTTTGCCCGCGACGTGGCCGACCGCATCCTGTTTATGGACGGCGGCGTGGTCGTGGAGCAGGGCGATGCGAAAGAGGTCATCGACCACCCCAAAGAGGAGCGGACGAGACAGTTCTTGGCGAGTTATGGGAAATAAAAAACGGCAGACCGTTGGATGGCGGTCTGCCGTTTTTTAAAAGGGGGCAATTACCGTACCGCGATGCACTCGATCTCGACGAGGGCGTTCTTGGGCAGGGCGGCGATTTGGACGCAGCTGCGGGCGGGGAAGCCGCCGTGGAAGTAGGTGCCGTAAATCTCGTTCACGGTGCCGAAATCGGCCAGATCCTGCACGAAAACCGTCGTTTTGACGACATTGTCGAGGCTCAGGCCGGCCTCGTTCAGGACGGCCTGCAGATTTTTGAGGGCCTGGTGGGTCTGGGCTTGCACGCCATCGGCCAGATTGCCGGTGGCGGGATCCAGGCCGAGTTGGCCGCTGCAATAGACGGTGGAGCCGGTGTCAACGGCCTGAGAATAGGGGCCGAGGGCGGCGGGGGCGTTCTGGGTGGAAATGTGGGTCATAGTGATGCACTCCTCTATGTTTGATTTTTAAAAACGGGGGTAACAGAGCGGACGATATGCGGGGCGTCGAGGACGCCGCCCCCTACAAAGGAGAGGAGCGGCGAGGGGGACTGGCCGCCCTACGGGGCGTTTGCCGAAAGGTTGAGGGCCGGGTATGCCCGGCCCCTACGGGGTGGCAATGCGGTTATCGCGCGTCGTCGGGGGCTTCCTTCGGCCAGGCGAAGTGGCGGCGGGTGAGGCAGTCTTGCAGGAAGTCGGTGCATTCTTTCGTGTAGGCGGTGTTGTCGTGGTAGTAGCTGACGGCGTGCTCGGCACCGTGCACCGTCAAAAAGCGTTTGCCCTTGGCGCGGCAGACCTCGTAGTTGCGGCGGCCCATCTCGTAGGGAACAAAGCCGTCGGCATCGCCGTGGACGAAGAAGATCGGCACTTTGCTGTGGGCCGCGGCATCGGTGCAGTCAGCATCCTCGGGGTCAAAATGGCCGAACAGGATGGCCCCCAGCCGCCCGATGGCGTAGGTGGGGCCGAGAGGGAAGCCGGGTAGGTACTCCGGCAGGCATTTGCGGGTGATCTCGCGCGGGCTGGTGTAGCCGCAGT
>ENA-ORNT01001378-ORNT01001378.1-human-gut-metagenome-genome-assembly--contig:-NODE-1378-length-16332-cov-40.428334_pt1 | contig 16332 bp, 8 predicted proteins | sample MGYA00242120_ERZ509032 | MGnify/ENA primary metagenome ERZ509032 (study PRJEB26280, sample SAMEA2338729) | human gut metagenome | biome: human gut; feature: human-associated habitat; material: faeces...
ATCTACTTATAGTCGCTTAGCGCGAGAACATACATAACATACAATTTTACATACTATACTCAATTTGTGCCAAGGCACAAATTGAGTAATATGTAAAAAATAAGTATGTAAAATTGTATGTTATGTATGTTCTCGCGCTAAGCGACTATAAGTAGCATGTTCAAAGCATGCTGCTGCCGCGGGTTAAAAACCCGCCCCCCAATTAGACCGACAAATTGCAGCTTATCGAACGTAAACGTATTTTTATTGTCAAAAAGTTGGTTATATCATTATTTTTTTAGATTTTAGCACACGGAAAGTCTTTTAAATGATAAAAATGACATTTCTTTAAGCATGCAATGATAACACATTATTAATAATAACCTAAAAATTACCTGAATGAGAAAAGTTTACCAAAAACTATCACACTTATGGCTTTTGCTCATCGCGTTATTGACTGTGCCCGTTGTGGCAGCGGCCCAGGATTTATCGTCAGGTGGCGACGGTGGAAGCACTACCATTAAGTATCAAGAAGACTTTGACTATGACGAGGGCGACTTGCTCAACCAAGACAAGTGGAAACAGTATGGCATTAATACAGCTGCTCCTATTCAAGTGGTGAACAAGACGCTTGAGTATGCCAACTATCCTGGTGGCGTAACGGGCAAGTGCATTCAGATGACACCGACTGTTTCAGGCCAGGACCTCTGCACACGCTTCGACTCGAACGATGAAGGTATAAAGAGTGGATATGTTTATTATACGGCCCTCATTAATGTGACGAAGTTGCCTACGAAAGATGCTCCTTCTGCTCAAAACTATGTTATGAGTTTGCTCGTTCGCACTAAGAAGTACAATGTTGGCGAGGCTGAAACTGGAAAATACTTCAGTTCAACAGAACTTGGTCGCCTCTTCATTGTTAAGGCCGACGATAATTCCTATAAAATCGGAATCTCGCGTGGCAGTTCCACAGCCGTGTTAGCAGAAGGAACTTTTGCACTCAACACTACCCAACTTGTAGTCGTAAAGTATGGTGTAAAGACGAGCGATGGTAAAGACGAGGTAAAACTCTATGTTAATCCAACCGACTTTACCAATGAGCCTAAGGAAGCTAGTGCAGAATTTGATGTAAGTGCTACAGGTTCTTCAGTTGGCAGTTATGGCCTGCAGGGCTTCGAACTTCGTCAAGGTTCTAATGCTTCGAACCAAGGTCCAGAAATGTATGTAGGCGCACTTCGCATTGCTCAGACCTATGCTGGCCTCTTCGGTGAAAGCAGTGGTGGTGACACTCCTCAACCCGCTACGCCTACTATCAGCGTTAACAAGAACGATACCTTCTTGGCTGATACTTACGTAGGCTATCCCGTTACTAAGACTATCACCGTGAAGGGCGCAGATTTGGTCAGCGACGTGACGGTTGCAATTGAAGGCACAGGTGTGACAGCTGACAAGACCACTCTTAGCAAGGAAGAAGTAGAGAGCACAGAGGGTGCACCACTCACTTTTACGTTTGATCCTACCGAAGCTGGCGAGGGCACCGTAAAGGTATCTTATAGCAGCGAAGGCGCTGAAACAGTGGGAGTTAACTATAGTTACAATGCCCTTTCACTCGCCGACGTAGCAACGCTCAGCGAACTCAATGCTAAGAGCAGTGACAATTATGAAGTATATCGCTATACAGGCGAGGCTGTGGTAAGTTTTATTGACAATACGGCCAACCGCATCTACGTTCAAGATGCTACTGCTGCAACTGTTATTTCGAATGAAAATTTAAAAATGCCTAATGTAGGCGACAAACTTTCTGGCTTCTTTGGAACAGTTAGTAGCAGTTGGGGTGTAACTACGCTCACTCCCGAATCATTTATGGGACAAGTGGCAATGGGCAACGTGCTCAGCACCAACAATGAGATTGAACCCACTGTTGCTACTCTCGCTGAAGTAAAGGCTACTCCTAAGAATTACTTGAACAAACTCGTGCGCATTAATGGCGTAACCGTTACGTCTGATAGTGAAACTTTCGCTGAAGGCATGACACAACCTACGCTGAGCGACGGTACCGAAACGGCTAAGATGCGTATATTCAAGGGCACTTCGCTAATCGGTACGGCTATTCCTACGGAAGCGATCGACCTCGTAGGCCTCTCTACCTCAACAGGTGCAGTGATCATTGCACCACGTAGTGCTGAGGACATCAAGACACCTGAAGTAGCTGGCAACCCCGAACTTACCATTACACCCGCTCAGTTTGACATGGCAGCTGGCAAGGTAGGTCAAACCACTGAGGTGGGTACCATTCACATCAGCGCGAAGAACATGCCCGCAGCTACTACGCTTGAGATTACAGGTGCTAACCGCGCTATGTTTGCCACTTCGGTAACGGAGATTAAGAAGGGAACAAGTGAGACAGATGTTGTCATCTCTTATAACCCGACTGCCATTGGCAAGCACAGTGCACGTGTCTTTATCGACTGCCCTGAAGTGCCTACACTCTCACAATCTATTACCCTCTCAGCCTACGCCATTGACGAGCAAAATCCGCCCGTTGTTAAGGCCAACGTTGAAAGCGTAAACTTTGAAGCAAAGGCTGGCGAAACGGCAGAACAGACAATCGTGATCCAGACGGCTAACTTGCCCGACTATGCACACGTTAAGTTGGCCAGTGTTGACGTGTTCCGCATCAGTTCTTCTATGTTGATGAAGAATGCCAACACTTCTGTAAAGATTTCTTTCGTTCCGCTGAGTGCTGGCACTTACGACAACGAACTCATCGTTACTACTTTGGGCGCTGATGAGTTACACATTCCTATTAAGGGTGTAGCTACGGACAATACAACGCCTGACAAACCGACTGAGGGTGACCTCCTTCCGCTCGATCCTTCTAACCCCACAACATTGCTCAACGAACACTTTGATAAGGGTGAGAAGAATAAGCCTCTCGCTATTGACGGTTGGAAGAACATTGCTACAAAGGGCACACGTGCTTGGTGGAACTATACGTTCAGCGATACGGACGAGTCAGCTGGCGAACACGTAGCAAAGGTAACGGCTTACGACTCTAAGGTAGAGGACGGTGACGAGACAGAAGCTGAGATGATGCTCGTTACACCTGCCCTTAACTTTAAGGATGCTGCTTCAAAGGTTTTCACCTTCCGCGTTCGCGGTGACTATTTGACAGACAAGCAGACAGACCAACTCGAGCTCTGCTACATCGATCTCACTGATGGTGAGATGTACATCAGTCCCGTTGGCGGTTTCACAATGCCTTCAACAAAGGACGAGAGCGGTGAATGGTTTGAATATCACGTCGACCTCACCGACCAGCCCATTGCTGACACCTTCTTTATGGCCTTCCGCTTTAAGAGCACATGCGGTCGTAACAACGCTGCTACTTACTACATTGACGATGTAAGTTTCGGCCGCACCGACCTTCCAGTCGTTCGCACTGATGTCGCTTCGCTTGCTTTCGAAGCTATTAAGGGCCAAGATGCTACCTCAGACGAGGTAACCGTAACGACTCAGAACTTGACTGAACCTATCAAACTCACCTTGGGAGGTGCTAATAAGAGCAAGTTTAAACTCTCTGAGAGTGAACTCCCGGCAGAGGGTGGTGTATTCACTGTTCGTTTCAACTCTGATGCTGAAGGCGTTCATGAAGCATACGTTAAGTTGGCTTCACGTGGCGCAGCCGACAAGTACGTTGTACTGACTGTCAACAATACCTTGCAGACAGGCATTGCTGGCATCAACGTTGCTCCTGCCGACATCACCATATTTGCTCTCAATGGTGTTGCCTTGAAGAGTGGCAAGGCCATCACGCCTGCCGAAGCTATCAAGGGTTTGCCCACTGGCACTTACATCTTGCAGAAGACTGATGCAAACAGCATTCAACGCTTCAAGATAGCAGTGAAGTAATCGCTTATACACATTAATCATAGAAAGCCAAGATAAGGTCTACACCTCTATCTTGGCTTTTTTATTAAACTGCTATTTAGCGGCCTCTCCCCCTCACCCCCTCCCCGGCTGGGGAAGGGATGAGGGGGAGAGGCCGCTAAATATATAGGTAAACTGCAATCCTTCTTGCGTTCATGAAGGTTTTTCAAATGAAATCTGTAATTTTGCACCTTTAGTGAAAGCAATAAGGTATGAACGAAACGATACAGGTAAAGGGAGCGAGGGTAAACAACCTCAAGAACGTGGATATTGACATACCGCGTGACAAACTCATCGTTATAACCGGACTCAGTGGTTCGGGTAAGTCGTCGTTGGCCTTCGATACATTGTATGCCGAGGGTCAACGACGCTATGTTGAGAGCCTTTCAGCCTATGCACGTCAATTCTTGGGCCGTATGCACAAGCCTGAGTGTGACTACATAAAAGGACTTCCCCCTGCTATTGCTATCGAACAGCGCGTGACGAGTCGTAATCCGCGTTCGACCGTGGGCACCAGCACCGAGATATATGAATATCTTCGTCTGCTTTATGCACGCATAGGTCACACCTTCTCGCCCATAAGTGGTGTGGAGGTGAAGCGCCACACCGTGCAGGACGTGATTGACTGCATGCACTCTTACTCTATGGGCACGCGCTTTACCGTACTTGCTCCTATGCGAGTGCGTCAAGAACGTACCTTGCTCCAGCAGCTCAGCATCGACCTTCAACAAGGACTCTCACGTCTCGACGTTGACGGCGAAATGGTGCGCATTGAGGACTTTGCCGAACAATTGAAGGCGGGGCAAGTAGTCGTTGACGATGCACCACACGATGAGGCTTTGCCTGCTCCCACGCCTGAGGCTGTGTACTACTCGCTATCGCAACTCAATCTGTTGATTGACCGCCTTTCGGTAAGTGATGACAAAGACGTGCTTTCGCGTTTAGCCGACTCAGCAGAGACGGCCTTCTTCGAGGGTGACGGACAGTGTATGCTTCGCTTCTATCCAGCCCGTATTCTTCACACCTTTTCTACTCGCTTCGAGGCCGATGGCATTACATTCCGCGAACCTGACGACAATATGTTTTCGTTCAACTCGCCCATAGGCGCTTGCGAGCGTTGCGAGGGCTTTGGCCGCGTAATGGGCATTAGCGAACACCTCGTTGTGCCTGACACATCGAAGAGCCTTATGGATGGTGCTGTGATGTGTTGGCGAGGTGAGAAGATGGGAGAGTGGAAGAATGAGTTTATACGTCGTTGCTCGGTGCGAAAAAATGGGTTTCCTATCTTCGAACCTTATTATAAACTTACGCGCAAACAGAAGGACATGCTTTGGCATGGCGATGCGGCCGAACAACGATTACCTGAAGAAGAGCAAGTAAGCATTGATGCTTTCTTTCGCATGTTAGAGCGCAATCAGTACAAGATACAATATCGTGTCATGCTGGCGCGCTATCGTGGCAAGACGATTTGTCCTGAGTGCCACGGTTCGCGCTTGAAGAAAGATGCAGAATACGTCAAAGTGGGCGGCCGTAGTATCACGGAATTGGTACAACTGCCTATCAAGGAGTTAGTTCCCTTCTTCGACCAGCTCGAACTCAGTGAACACGATGCAGCAGTGGCCAAGCGATTGCTGAATGAGATAAAGAGTCGTCTGCACTTTCTCTCTGAGGTAGGACTCAACTACCTCACGCTCGACCGCCTCTCTAATACGCTTTCGGGTGGTGAGAGTCAGCGCATCAACCTTGCCACATCGTTAGGTTCTTCATTGGTCGGCTCGCTCTACATTCTTGACGAACCGAGCATTGGTCTTCACCAACGCGACACGCGTCGCCTTATCAACGTATTGAAGGAGTTGCGCGACTTGGGAAATACGGTTATCGTGGTTGAACACGATGAAGAGATTATGCGTGCGGCTGACTATATTATAGATATAGGTCCTGAAGCGGGCCGATTAGGCGGACAAGTGGTGTACGCTGGCCCTTTTATGAAGAACGAGAATGAACTCTTGCAGTGTCACCCCGAACTCTTTGATAAGGAGAAGGGGGTATATTACTCACACACGCTCAACTACCTATATGGTCGCGAACAAATCCCCGTACCTACGACTCATCGCACGTGGAATCGTAGCATCATAGTTGAGGGAGCACGCGAGAACAATTTGAAGGGCATTGATGTAACCTTCCCTCTCAACGTGCTGACGGTCGTAACAGGTGTAAGTGGTTCGGGTAAGTCTACCCTCGTGCGCGACATCTTCTATCGGGCTCTCAAGCGGGCTAAAGACGAGGTGGCCGATCGTCCAGGCGAGTTCCGCCGACTGTCAGGCGACATTGATGCCGTGCAGGCCATTGAGTTTGTTGATCAAAATCCTATCGGTCGTTCTTCACGTTCTAATCCCGTCACTTACGTCAAAGCGTATGACGAGATACGTAAACTCATGGCTGCGCAGCCATTGGCCAAGCAAATGGACTTTACACCAGCTTACTTCTCGTTCAATGCCGATGGCGGCCGTTGTGAGGAGTGTAAGGGCGACGGTGTAGTAAAGGTCGAGATGCAGTTTATGGCTGACTTAGTACTTGAGTGTGAGAGTTGCCATGGCAAGCGTTTCAAGAGCGACGTGCTTGAGGTAAAGTATGAGGGTAAGAATATCTACGATATGCTTGAGATGACTGTCAACCAAGCCATTGAGTTCTTTACCGAACATGGTCAGAAGAAGATTGTCAGCCGTTTGCGTCCTTTACAAGACGTGGGTTTGGGTTACATCAAGTTAGGCCAATCCAGTTCTACCCTTTCGGGCGGTGAAAACCAGCGTGTCAAGCTGGCCTATTATTTAGGTTTGGAACGTTCCGTACCTACGCTATTCATCTTCGACGAACCAACCACAGGTCTTCACTTTCACGACATCAACCGTCTGCTCCACGCCTTTAATGCCTTGATTGAGCGAGGCCATAGTATCGTAGTGATTGAACACAATCCTGATGTTATCAAGTGTGCTGACCATATCATTGAACTTGGCCCCGAAGGTGGCAACGAAGGCGGATATCTTATTCAAGGTTGATAAGTTGAGTGAGTTTAATAAGTTTATGAACTGCAGATTGACCAACTTATTAAACTAACTCAACTTATCAACTAATTAAACTCATTAAACTAACTAAACTAACTAAACTAACTAAACTAACTAAACTAACTAAACTCATAACCCTCCCTTAATGGACATCTTGCACATCATTACCCAAATGCTGATGATATTCGGCATTGTGTTGGTCGGACTCTTTGCGGCCAAGCGTAATTTGTGGGCGGGCGATCTCGACCGCAAGCTCTCTATCTTTATTATGAACATATCCATGCCAGCACTTATCTTGGCATCGGTTATGGGCAAAGACCTCGCATTCGAAAACTCCGAACTCATCTCACTTGCCGTAGTGGCCGTAGTCAATTACATTGTACTCATCGGTTTGGCTTATCTCATACCCCACTTATTTAAGGTAAACAAAGCCCGATTAGGTATCAGTCGCTTTATGTTAGCCTTTGGCAACGTCAGCTTCATTGGCTACCCTGTGTGCGATGCCGTGTTCGGCTCCAAGGCCGTGTTTTGCGCCTCTGTACTCAATATTCCCTTCAACCTCTTAGTCTTCACTATCGGAGTATCGTTTATAAATGGAGGCAAAGCTAAGAGTGCCTTCTCGCCCCGACTCATATTCTCGCCTTGCGTTATAGCTTCGCTCATTGCTGTAGTAATCGCTGTGGCACGCATTCAGATACCCACGCCCGTGGGACAGTGGTTTCACCTCTTAGGCGACCTTACCACTCCTTGTGCGCTGCTTATCATCGGTTCCAGTTTGAGCCACATACCCGTGCGCGATATGTTAGGCAATCGTTTTGTCTATTCCATGACGCTGCTTCGCCTCTTCATTCTCCCCTTAGCCGTAGGTGGCGTATTAGCTCTGATGGGGATCAATCCCTTTGTGAGCGACGTAGCTGTTGTGTTGAGTGCCATGCCTGTCGCCACCAATGGTATCATGCTCTGCTTACAATATGGTAAGGACGAGCGCGTAATGACGCAAGGTCTCTTCTTTACCACCTTGCTCTCCGTCATTAGTATCCCATTAGTAGCCTATTTGGCAAGTTTGTTCTAATTCTTAGTTGACGAGTTCTTTTAGTTGACAAGTTAACAAGTTGACGAGTTAACGGGTAAGTTTGAAGGTAACTTACTTGTCAACTCGTCAACTTGTTAACTTGTCAATCAAAATAAAAAAGAAGAATGCTCTACTTTCTCCTCTCCCTCCTATCCCTCATTGCCGGTTATGCCATTGGCACCTTGCGTTCGCAGCGCGAGGCCATAGCAGCTAAAGCGCAACTCAAGGCCGAACAACAACATGCTGACGAGGCCATGCGCAAACAGGCGCAAGCCCTACGTGCTGAGTTTAAAGCCATGTCCGTCGAAATGATGCGCACACAAGGCGATGCCCTACGCGAGCAACACGTCAACTCGCTCGAAGCCTTACTCAAACCTCTTGGTCACGACATCGAAGCCTTTCGCACGCAGTTTGTAAAAGGACACGCCTCACTCGATGGCTATATCAAAGCCCTCGTCGAACAGACGCAGTCGCTTGGTCGCGAAGCCGACGACCTTGCCAAAGCTCTTAAAGGCAACACCAAGTTGCAAGGCAATTGGGGCGAAGCTGTATTGGCCAACCTACTTTCTGTATCAGGTCTCACTGAAGGCCGCGACTATACGTTGCAAAGCCACGTAGCTGACGGACGTGGCTCCGTAGCGATACCCGATGTAGTGGTTCACCTACCGCAAAGTCGCAACGTTATTATTGACTCTAAGGTATCACTCAAAGCCTTTACCGAATACGTGGCTGCCGACGATGCCCTTGAGCAAGACCGCCTCATGAAAGAGCACTTACGCAGTGTGCGTCAACATATTAAGGAATTGGCCGATAAGAATTATAGCAAGTTGGTAAAGGATAGTATTGGCTACGTTTTAATGTTCATTCCTGGCGAAGCCGCTTATGTAGCTGCCGTGACGGCCGACCCTACACTGCCCACTGAAGCTTACAAGCAACACGTTATCCTTATCAACCCCACCAACCTTCTCATGGCCCTTCAGCTGGCTTACAATCTGTGGCAGAGTGAGTTACAAAGCCGTTCGGTTAACGAGATTTACACCTCAGCCGAGAAACTTTATAAAAAGTTTAGTACCTTTGCCCAAAACTTTGTAAAGATAGGCAACTCTATCGACCAACTGCACCGCACCTACGATGATGCACAACGCCAACTCACCACAGGTCGTGGCAACATCATCAGTCAATTAGAGGGTTGGCGCAAGAAGGGACTTACCCCCTCAGCCTCTCTCCCCGATGAATTAACGGGAGAAGAAGAAAACTAATTAATGTGTGAATGCATGGTTAATGTGCAAATGTGCGAATGTGCAAATGTGCAAATGGTCGCCTTTATTTACTGAGTTTTAAGAAAAAGGAATGATGCAATGTCATTAAAACACAGCAAGTAAAAGCGACCATTCGCACATTTGCACATTAACCATGTATTTGCACATTAAAAATATCGTTTGCCATGTTTAAATTCGAAGCAAAATCAAAGTTAAAGGGCGGAATGACACTTGTAGGTGCCGTGTTGGTAGTCGTGGCGCTACTCGTCTACTTCCTGCCACGCGAAACCAAGTTTGGCTACGAATACGAGCAAGGACGCCCCTGGCGCTACAACTCACTCATAGCCACCTTTGACTTCCCAATATATAAGACGCAACAAGAGGTTGAAGCCGAAAGCGATAGTGCTTTGGCCAACTTTCAACCCTTCTATGTTGAGAATGCTCAAATGGGCCAACGCCAGATAGCCGCCTTTCATAACGACTTTGTCAATGGTGCGTTCAACGATGTGCCAGCACGCTTCTTGCCTCACATCGAACGACTCATGGCAGCCGTCTATCAAGCGGGTATTGTCAACTCGGCCGACCTTTCACAGATGGCCAAAGATCGCATTACAGGCATTCGTGTAGTCGAAGGCACTGAAGCCCTCTCGCGTTCTCTCACCGAACTCTACTCTACCCGTTCGGCCTACGAATACATCGTACATTGCGACAGTACACAGTTTCCACGCGAGATAATAGCCCGTTGTAACCTCAATCAATACCTCGCCCCCAACCTACTCGTTGATAGTGCCAAGACAAGCACCGCACGTGAGGACCTCATCGCCTCCGTTGCTCCCGCAGCAGGTATGGTACAAAGTGGACAGCGCATCATCGATCGTGGTGAGATTGTGTCGGCCGACCAATATAAGATACTACAATCCTTCGAGCGTGAGACCGTGCGTCGCAATGACCCTTCAGAAGGCTTTTGGCAGGTGCTCCTCGGACAGGTTATCTTCGTGTCGTGCATTTTAGGTTCATTTGTCTACTACCTCCGCCTCTATCGGCGCGACTATCTTTATTCACCTCATAGCATATTGCTCCTATCGTCGCTAGTAGCTATTTTCCCCTTGATTACCTATCTCATGGTCGATCATAAGACGTTTAGCGTCTATATGGTGCCTTACGCCATGGTGCCCATCTTTGTGCGCACCTTCATGGATTCTCGCACCGCCTTCATGGCCATGGTGTGCAGCGTCGTGCTTTCTTCTTTTGCCCTTCACTCTAACTACGAGTTTGTGGTCGTACAATTCATGGCGGGCATGACTGCTATCTATGCCCTTCGCGACTTGAGCGAACGTTCGCAACTCCTACGTGTAGCCCTTTACGCCTTCCTCACGTCTACCACTATTATGCTTGGTTTCGACCTTTCACAAGGCGTCGATTGGAGCCACATCGATCGTTCTATCTATATATATAATGGTGTAAATGGTGTTCTCCTACTCTTTGCCTATCCCCTACTCTATCTGTTGGAGAAGACATTTGGCTTCACTTCAAGCGTAACGTTGGTCGAACTTTCCAATACGAACAATATAATCTTCCGCCTTATGGCCAAGAAGGCACAAGGCACCTTTGTTCACTCCTTGCAAGTGGCCAACCTCGCTGCCGAGGTGGCCGATAAGATTGGAGCCAAACCTCAGTTGGTGCGTACGGGAGCACTTTACCATGATATAGGTAAAATGGTCAACCCCGCGTTCTTTACCGAAAATCAAACGGGTGTCAACCCACACGATGAACTCAGCGAAGAGCGTTCTGCACAAATCATCATCAGCCACGTGACAGAAGGTCTTCGTTTAGCGGATAAATATCACCTGCCCAAAGTGATACGTGACTTCATCTGTACTCACCACGGACGTTCACAAGTAAAGTATTTCTATATACAGTGGCAAAATAAACATCAAGGCGAGCAGCCTGACCCCAAACTATTTACTTATCCTGGCCCCAACCCTTTCACGCGCGAACAAGCCATTCTCATGATGTGCGATGCCGTTGAAGCATCGTCACGTTCGCTCAAGGAATATACCGAGGAGAGTATCAAAGAGTTGGTCGACCGCATCGTCGACGGACAAGTGCAGGCAGGCTACTTCCGCGAGTGTCCTATCACCTTCCGCGATATTGCCGATGCCAAGCGCGTACTCGTAGAGAGTATCAAGACAATCTACCATACGCGCATAGCCTATCCTGAACTCAATCCCAAACCCATCACTCCGCGTCCACAACCCCGACGCCCCTACTTCTTCGGACGTAGATAACTATCAACTCAAAAAAATAAGAACCTATGATACAAAATGGAGAAAACTATATACGTTTTGATTGGGCGATGAAACGCCTCTTGCGCAATAAGGCCAATTATGTGGTGTTAGAGGGATTCTTATCCTCACTTATTGGTAAAGGGATAAAAATTCACCGCTTCCTTGAGAGCGAAAGCAATCAAGAAGATGATGAAGACAAATACAATCGTGTCGATATCTTTGCAGAGAGCGAAGGCGGCGAACTCTGCATTATTGAAGTGCAGAATAGCCGCGAGCTATCTTACTTTCATCGCATGCTATATGGAGTGTCAAAAGCCATCACGGAATACATCGGTTTAGGCAAGCCCTATGATGAGGTGCGCAAAGTGTATTCCATCAATATTGTCTATTTTGAACTAGGACAAGGTAAAGATTACGTCTATCATGGCAGGACAGAGTTTAAGGGCATACATGCACCGCATGATACATTAAAACTCTCAGTACGTCAAAATGAAAAGTTCTTTGGAAAAAAAGAAAAAGATATACTACGTCGTAAAGATGCAGGTATGCTCTTTCCCGAATATTACGTATTGCGTGTAAACGATTTTGACTCTGTAGCTAAAACACCGCTTGACGAATGGATTTCCTTTCTAAAAACAGGACAAATAAGTAAAGAGGCAAAAGCAGCAGGACTTCCTGAAGCTCGTGAGCGCTTACGTGTTGATGCCCTTTCCGAAGATGATAGGCAAGCCTATTTTCGCCACATGGAATCTGTTCGTCATATGAAGAGTCTTTTCGACACTAGTCGCGATGAAGGTTACGAGGAGGGTCGTGCAGAAGGTCGCGAAGAAGGTCGCGCAGAGGGTCGCGAAGAAGGTCGCGCAGAAGGTCGTGCAGAAGGTCGCGCAGAAGGTCGTGCAGAAGGTAAACTTCTACAACAAATAGAAGTGGCACGTACCATGTTGGCAGATGGAATGCAGCTTAGTTTGGTAATGAAGTATACAGGCTTAACGAAAAAGCAAATAGAGGAAAGTCAAAGTTAGACTATGGCTAGGCAATAAAAGGGAAAAAAATGCTTTTTCCCTTTTTATTGCGCTCACCTTGCACTAACTTTGCATCTCAAAATAAAGAAAAGTAATAACAAATAACATACGATGAATTTTGTAGAAGAACTCAAATGGCGCGGCATGTTGCACCAAATGATGCCGGGCACTGAAGAATTGCTCGAAAAAGGCATGACAACAGCCTATGTAGGTATCGACCCAACGGCCGACTCTTTACACATTGGCCATCTCTGCTCTGTAATGATGCTCCGCCACTTCCAGCGTGCGGGCCACAAGCCATTAGCACTCGTAGGTGGTGCAACAGGTATGATTGGCGACCCTTCAGGCAAAAGTGCCGAGCGTAACCTCCTTACCGAAGACATTCTTCGCCACAACGTTGCTTGTATCAAGAAGCAACTCTCTCACTTCCTCGACTTCGATTCTGATGCTCCCAATGCAGCCGAATTGGTTAACAACTACGACTGGATGAAGGACTTCACCTTCCTCGATTTCGCACGCGAGATTGGTAAACACATCACTGTCAACTATATGATGGCTAAGGATAGCGTGAAGAAACGCTTGAATGGTGAAGCACGTGACGGACTTTCATTCACAGAGTTTACCTACCAGCTCTTACAGGGTTACGACTTCCTCCACCTCTACGAGACGAAGAACTGCAAACTCCAAATGGGTGGTTCTGACCAATGGGGCAACATCACCACTGGTACCGAACTTATTCGTCGTACCCTCGGTGCTGAAGCCGATGCTTATGCCCTCACTTGTCCACTTATTACCAAGGCCGACGGTAAGAAGTTTGGTAAGACGGAGCAAGGCAACGTATGGCTCGACCGTCGTTACACCACTCCTTACAAGTTCTACCAATTCTGGCTCAACGTAGGCGACGAAGAAGCAGAACGTTATATCAAGATTTTCACCTCACTTGAGCACGATGAGATTGAAGCCCTCATTGCCGAACATCGTGCCGACCCAGGTCGTCGTCTCCTTCAGAAGAAGTTGGGCGAAGAAGTCACCTGCATGGTACACAGTCGTGAAGACTATGAAATGGCCCTCGAAGCCTCAAACATTCTCTTCGGCAAGGCTACTAAAGATAGCCTCTTAAAACTTGATGAAGCTACGCTTCTCAGCGTATTCGATGGTGTACCCCAATTCGAGGTAGCCAAAGATCAAGTTCTTGGAGCCAAGGCTGTTGACCTCTTTGCCGAAACCACCAAGTGTTTCGCTTCAAAGGGTGAAATGCGTAAGCTCACCCAGGGTGGTGGCGTAAGCCTTAACAAAGAAAAACTTGCTGCTTTCGATCAGGAAATCACTTCTGACGACCTCATTGATGGCAAGTATCTTCTTGTTCAGCGTGGTAAGAAGAACTACTTCCTCATCACTGTGAAGTAACATATATATATTAATTATAAGTGTACATTATAAAGTACATTATATAGTACGCATGTGTACTATTCAGCAACTAAGGGGCAGGCCTTCTGGCTTGCGAATAAAGAGTCATGAGTCAGCTATTTTTAGCTTACCATTCTCTTATTCGCAGACCAGAGGTCTGCCCCTCAGTTGTAGCTTAACCATGCGTAGTTAAGTAGGTAAATTTTGCAACTAATTGAAAATCAATACTTTTAGAAATGCAAAGTACTTAAGAAAATCTCCATGATAGCTGCTTTTCGCCCATTTTTCGCAAAAACGCCCACAAAAAGGCCTTCAAAACGCAAAAACATCGTTGAAAAAACTAAAAAACACAGTGCAAGAGATTTATCGCTCCCTCAGTGTTTTTAAATTTCTCCCTCAGTGTTTTCATTTTTCTCCCTCAGTATTTTCAAAATACTCCCTTTTACCCCTCATATCTTCCTCAGTGTTTTTTTAGAACGTCACATTTAGAACGTCAAGATTTCTTACCTATAGTCACAAATTGCAGTTTGAATAATTAACGATAAATTACATGATAATTAATGCCCCCCAGCGTGCTCATATATATATTATATGTATATACGCGTAAAACAAGCGCATTTATGTTCTTCAACACAAAACATAAAAAAATCATCCCAATTATTTGTTCCTTCAAAGCAGAGAGCGTACTTTTGCCATGTTACTCGTTCCCCGCGAAAAAAAGTTTGAAAAAAGTTTCATTCTTTAAGTCGTTGGTTTACAACGTCTTACGCATTTAGAGGAGAAATTTCTCAAAAATTTCTTCCAAAAACATTTGGCTCGTAACGAAAAAGTCTCTACCTTTGCACTCGCAAATCAGAAATGAGGCCTACAACACTAACAAACACAGTGCTGATAACGGGTCGAACGAACGATAAGCAAACGATCTTTGACAAGAATTACATAAAACTATTTTGTAGAGAAGTACAAGAGACAAATGAGCATTCAAATAAAGAATGTCTCGGGTTAAAAAGTCACTTGTCAATTCCAAGCGAAATAAATCTGACAGGCGTCTTGAGCACAAACAGAGAATAAACAAAAACATTATATTACAATGAAGAGTTTGATCCTGGCTCAGGATGAACGCTAGCTACAGGCTTAACACATGCAAGTCGAGGGGCAGCGATGAAGAAAGCTTGCTTTCTTCAGGCGGCGACCGGCGCACGGGTGAGTAACGCGTATCGAACCTGCCTCATACTCAGGAATAGCCTTGCGAAAGTAAGATTAATGCCCGATGTTATTAGGATATCACATGATGTTTTAATTAAAGATTTATCGGTATGAGATGGCGATGCGTCCCATTAGCTTGTTGGCGGGGTAACGGCCCACCAAGGCATCGATGGGTAGGGGTTCTGAGAGGAAGGTCCCCCACATTGGAACTGAGACACGGTCCAAACTCCTACGGGAGGCAGCAGTGAGGAATATTGGTCAATGGACGCAAGTCTGAACCAGCCAAGTAGCGTGCAGGAAGACGGCCCTCTGGGTTGTAAACTGCTTTTAGTTGGGAATAAAGTGCACCACGTGTGGTGTTTTGTATGTACCATCAGAAAAAGGACCGGCTAATTCCGTGCCAGCAGCCGCGGTAATACGGAAGGTCCAGGCGTTATCCGGATTTATTGGGTTTAAAGGGAGCGCAGGCGGACCTTTAAGTCAGCTGTGAAATACGGCGGCTCAACCGTCGAACTGCAGTTGATACTGGAGGTCTTGAGTGCACACAGGGATACTGGAATTCATGGTGTAGCGGTGAAATGCTCAGATATCATGAAGAACTCCGATCGCGAAGGCAGGTATCCGGGGTGCAACTGACGCTGAGGCTCGAAAGTGCGGGTATCAAACAGGATTAGATACCCTGGTAGTCCGCACAGTAAACGATGAATACTCGCGATTTGCGATACACAGTAAGTCGCCAAGCGAAAGCGTTAAGTATTCCACCTGGGGAGTACGCCGGCAACGGTGAAACTCAAAGGAATTGACGGGGGCCCGCACAAGCGGAGGAACATGTGGTTTAATTCGATGATACGCGAGGAACCTTACCCGGGCTTGAATTGCAGAGGAAGGATTTGGAGACAATGACGCCCTTCGGGGCCTCTGTGAAGGTGCTGCATGGTTGTCGTCAGCTCGTGCCGTGAGGTGTCGGCTTAAGTGCCATAACGAGCGCAACCCCTCTCCTTAGTTGCCATCAGGTCAAGCTGGGCACTCTGGGGACACTGCCACCGTAAGGTGTGAGGAAGGTGGGGATGACGTCAAATCAGCACGGCCCTTACGTCCGGGGCTACA
>ENA-ORNT01001384-ORNT01001384.1-human-gut-metagenome-genome-assembly--contig:-NODE-1384-length-16283-cov-4.613508_pt1 | contig 16283 bp, 16 predicted proteins | sample MGYA00242120_ERZ509032 | MGnify/ENA primary metagenome ERZ509032 (study PRJEB26280, sample SAMEA2338729) | human gut metagenome | biome: human gut; feature: human-associated habitat; material: faeces...
TCCTACAAAGAAACAAAACCGAATCAGAACATTCTTACTACCGCTGAATAGTTACTTTATACAAGATAAGATTAAAAATAAGTAAAAAAAGAACAGTAATATTGCTTTTAGCTTGTCGCATTCATCAAAATTTAATACTTTTGCACACGCATATTAATGTGTGCAAGAACATATATACTATATATAATAGGCATAGGGAGTTGCAGACAATATGTTAAGGAACTGCGTATAAACAGACAAACAAGAACAGATAATCATGTCAATATCCAAAACAAGACAGAAGTTGGTAGACGTGGCGCGACAGCTGTTTGCGAGAAACGGCCTTGAAAACACCACGATGAACGATATCGCCCTCGCCTCGGGCAAAGGACGACGTACGCTCTATACATATTTTAAAAGCAAAGAGGATATATACTACGCTGTCATCGAAGGCGAGCTGGAACGCCTGTCGGACAAGCTGGACGAGGTGGCAGCCAAGAAGGTGAGACCACAAGACAAGATTATCGAACTGATCTACACGCATCTGAGCATGATTAAGGAGACGGTGGTGAGAAACGGTAACCTGCGTGCTGCCTTCTTCCGTAACATCTGGATGGTGGAGAAAGTGAGGAAAAACTTCGACGAGGACGAAATAGAACTCTTCCGCAAAGTGTATGAAGACGGAAAGAGAGACGGAGAGTTTGACATCGACAACGTGGAACTTGTTGCCGACATAACACACTACTGTATCAAGGGTCTCGAAGTGCCATATATCTGCGGCAGACTCGGCCACGGCATAACGCCAGAGGCAAGCAAGCCGCTGGTGGCAAAGGTGGTGTATGGCGCACTGGGGAAGATTTCCACTAACAAATAACACATATTTTAAATCTTATAATAAAACAAAAAAACAATGGGATTATTAACTGGCAAGACTGCACTCATTACTGGTGCAGCACGCGGAATAGGTAAGGCCGTAGCAATGAAGTTCGCCAAGGAAGGCGCAAACATAGCATTCACAGACCTCGTATTGAACGATGACATGGCAGCCGGACTTGAGGCTACTCGCAAGGAGATTGAGGCGCTGGGCGTTACATGCCGCGCTTATGCAGGAAACGCTGCTGACTTCGAGGAGACTGAAAAGACCGTAAAGCAGATACATGCCGACTTCGGCTCTATCGACGTATTGGTAAACAATGCCGGTATTACAAAGGACGGACTGATGCTCCGCATGAGCGAGGCTCAGTGGGACGCTGTACTGAACGTGAACCTGAAGTCTGCATTCAACTTCATCCACGCTTGCTCACCAATCATGCTCCGTCAGCGTGGCGGTTCTATCATCAACATGGCATCTGTAGTAGGTGTACACGGCAACGCTGGACAGTGTAACTATGCTGCTTCAAAGGCTGGTATGATTGCCTTGGCTAAGAGTATAGCACAGGAGCTCGGTCCTAAGGGAGTACGTGCAAATGCCGTTGCTCCTGGCTTCATCGAGACTGCCATGACAGCACAGCTGCCTGAGGACATCCGCAAGGACTGGATGAAGAAGATTCCTCTGCGCCGCGGCGGTCAGACTGAGGATATCGCCAACGTATGTCTGTTCCTGGCTTCTGACATGTCAAGCTACGTAAGCGGTCAGGTTATCCAGATCGACGGCGGTATGAACATGTAATTGAACTTAGAGTTTAGATTTCAAGAAACTTTATAATCTACAACAAACAAAACATCCCACCCTCATATCTTTCCCAAAGGGGACTGACACAGGGTGGGTGTTTGTTGTTTCTATATCTTTTAAACAATGAACGTAGTCTACGAAGACAACCATATCATCATCGTCAACAAGAAAAGCGGCGAGATAGTACAAGGCGACAAGACTGGCGACAAGCCGCTGTCGGACATCGTAAAGGAATATATCAAGGAGGCTTACGCCAAACCGGGAAATGTCTTCCTCGGAGTGGTGCACAGACTCGACCGCCCCGTGAGCGGACTGGTTGTCTTTGCCCGCACGTCGAAGGCTCTGTCACGTCTCAACGACATGTTCCGTACCGGCGACGTTCATAAGACCTACTGGGCACTGACCAAAAACCGACCACAGCAGTCGGAAGGCACAATAGAAAGCTGGCTCGTGAGAAACGAGAAGCAGAACAAAAGCTACTCCTACGACCACGAGAAACCGGGAGCCAAAAAGGCTATTCTGAAATACAAGGTTATCGGTGCATCCGACAACTATACGCTTATCGAAGTGAAACTGCTCACCGGACGCCATCATCAGATTCGCTGCCAGCTGGCAAGCATCGGCTGCCCGATAAAGGGCGACCTGAAGTATGGAGCAAAGCGTAGCAACCCAGATGGCAGTATATCGCTGCTTGCACGTCGTGTGGAGTTCACTCATCCGGTGTCAAAACAGCCGATATGCGTGGAGGCTCCCCTACCCGACGCTCCAGAGTGGCAGGCTTTCAACTTGTAAAAAGTAGACGAGTTGTCTACTCGTCTACTTGTCCTTTTGTTATAACAGTCCGAGCTGTTTCAGTTTGCCTTCTATCACGGCAACGCCGCCTTCCACATTGCTCTCTATGTTGAGAGGCATCACTGGGTCGTGGAGCGACATGCGCAACAGCAGCCATCCCTCTTCATCGCCATTGGTGCAGCTAACACGCACACCCTCATAGTTTGGCTCAACAAGAGTCCAGCCTGACACTTCGGCAAACTTGGTCTTCATATTCTCAAGCACCTTCTGACCATACGCTTTGAAGTCCGTCTGTGTTATCTTTATCCTTATCTCCTTGCTCTCCTTCGGTTGTTTGAGAGTAGAGATGATGTCCTGCAACTGTTTTCCCTGCTTGTTCAGTTTGGCTGCATGGATTATAAGCTTAGCTGCAAGATAGGCACCATCGTCAAGGAAATAGTTTTCACGCAATGCAGCATGACCAGAAGTCTCTATTGCCAGCCAACACTCTTCGCCGGCTTCATTAAGACGCTTTCCTTCATTAATAACATTTCTGTAGCCGCGACGGAAGCGATGATGCTTGCCACCCTTCAACTTGATGTAGTCAGCCAGTCCGTCAGACGTTACGGAGTCGGTAACAACCGTACTGCCCGGATGCTCTTCGAGTATCACGGCAGCGATAAGTGCAATGAGCGCATTACGGTTGATAGGCTCTCCTTTGTGGTCGACGATAGCGGAGCGGTCAACATCGGTGTCGAAGATTACTCCCAAGTCGGCATGGCTCTCTACTACAGCCTTGCATACCGAAGCCATAGCATCGGCATTTTCAGGATTAGGAATATGGTTAGGGAAATGTCCGTCGGGATTAAGGAACTGGCTGCCCGTGGTGTCGGCACCAAGCGAACGGAGCACCTTTTCAAAGAATCCGCCATTGCCATTGCCGGCATCAACGATGATGTGCATGCCTGAAAGAGGATGCAGATAGTCGTCGGAACCCACTCCGCCACGGATGTAGCGGGCAAGATGATGCGAATAGACCGTCATGAAATCAAACGTAGAGCTGCATCCTTCTGCTTTTGTGGATGCATAGTCGCCTTTTTCTGCAATGTCGAGTATGGCGGCAATGTCCTTGCTGTCGAGTCCACCCTTAGGAGTAAAGAACTTCAGTCCGTTACGGTTGAACGGCAGATGGCTTGCAGTAACCATCACAGCTGCCGAAGCCATCGTCGGTGCGCTTACGGTGGACATAAACATAGCCGGTGTGGAAGCCAGTCCACAGTCAACGACATTTGCGCCAGCCTGCATTGCCCCTTTGACGAAGGCTTCCTTAATGCTTTCGCCAGACAGACGGCAGTCTGTACCTATTGCCACCGTGAGGTCATCACTTCCGGTAGTGTTACCAAGCCATTTTACAAACGATTTTGCAATTATTTCAGTCACTTCAGGTGTCAGATTCACGTGTTCTCCCTCAACACCTTCAAGTGCCACGCCCCTTATATCGGAGCCATTCTGTAGTTTTTTCCAGTTCATGGATTATGATATTATATTAAAATCAAAGCAAACTTACATATTTTTTTTCAAATACCAACCTATATAAAGAAAAAAGTACATTTATGCATCTGTTTTTGATAATTCTGTCAACTTTCCACTTTAGCCTTCATCAGCAACGCCTTTATTCTATCGGCTTCCTCATCACCTTCTTTCCATCGGCGAAGGGAATTGAAATAGCTGTTAATGTCGGCAAGTCCCCTGTCGTATTCTCCGGCGTATAGATAAGCTTCCGCACGGTTGATATACGAGACATTCCATGTGTAGGCGTCGTGCTCGATGAGCATTGTGTTTTCGTGGATGGACTTGTCGAAGTCTACGGCGTTGCAATATGCTTCGCCGAGGTTGAAGTGGGCAAGAAAATTATTCGGTTGCATTTCGAGCACAGCCATAGATGCCTCAACCAATTCCGAGCGTAGACGCTGTTTCTCCGCCTCGCGTTTCTTCCTGCCGAAGAGACTTTTATTGTTATCCAGATTCGTAAACCAGTTTACCGCTTCTTTCATTCTGTCGAGCCGACGGTCGAACTCTTCCTCTATAAGGCATCTGTCAAGTAAGCTGCTACCCTTTATGACAGGCACCTGTCTGACGGCATCCGGATATCTGACCAGATGGCGCGGCAGGGAAATGTATTTCGCCATGTCCTTGAATATCCTCACCTTGCCTTCCTCATCTGAGGCTTCCCTTCTGAATTCCTTGCTGCGCATCTGCAGACAGTAGTTGCGTGCCGCATATTCGTCCATCACACTGAGGAACGCCGTCTTTATTCTGCTCACACATTCGTTGATCTTGTTTTCCGTAGGGTTCACCAGACTGTCCACCGTGGCGCGCAGCCGGGTATCGTCGAGGCGGTTGCTGGCGAGGCGGTAGAGTGAGAAGAGCTCTTCTGTGAACTCCGACAGGAATTTGAACTCCACTCCTTCCTCATGGCGGAGATAGAACACATACAAGGCACGGGCGAGGGCAGGCATCTTCATCTCCCGGTTGTCCAGTTCCGGGATGAATATCCGCAGGTTGTCGGATATATTGAGGTGCATCAGTGGAGTGGCGGTCTTCCGTGAGTCGTTGATCTGCTTCACGAGGTCTGCACCGAGCGTATGCAGGAGCAGTTCGATATATCCACCCTGCTTCAGGATTTCCACTCTCTGTCTTATCTCCTCGGCTATGCCCAACATCTTCTGCTGGACATCATAAAACAAATAGTCTGGGACGTTGTTCTGAAGTCCGCCGGTTTCTCCTTCCTGCCAGATGTCAAGAGGGTATTCTTCCCTTGGACGTACGCAGAAGGGACCTGGACTCAGTTCTCTGGCGTAGAACTCAAAATATTCCTCGAACGCCTCCTTGATGTTGTCGGGGCAGCAGTCCTGCAGGTCTACATAGACAAAGTGGGATTTTGAATAATCAAGGTCGGGTATTTTGTATCCTTCATCGTTGTGATAGCGGTGTAGGCTCAACAGTCCTGCCTTGCTGCCGCTAAAGTCCATACCGATAAGAGAGGCGAACATATGAGAGAACTGTTCGGTGGTGATATTGCGAATGTCGTTCCTTATCTCATCAGTCATCGATGCTGTGTCGAGAGGAAAGGCGCACGCAAGGTCTTCGTCAGAAAGTTTTTTCAGTTCGGGGATATATACGAAATGGTAGTTCTTTTCCAAAAATCCTTTGCGTATATATTCCATATTGTTGCTGATGAAGGAGTTGAGCGGTTGTTTGTATTCCGTTTCCACGTATACTACGTAGTGTCTGTCGAACAGCGTCGGCAACTCGTGGTTGCACGTCGTGATGGTGTGCGACAGCAGCTTCGGACGTGGTTCCGACCATTCCTCCTCTTCCACATCTTTCTTACTGCGTTTCCATTCGTTCTTATTCCATTCCTTTATTTTCTCCACGCAAATCTTTATACCGAGATAAACAAGAACGGCAAAAGCTACCGGCAGCAGTATGGGCAGCAACAGAGTGTGAAGTATTGCCGTCCCGATAATCTCTTTGCGTCGTTCCTTTCTCATGCGCTCCTCCTCCGCCTTTTCTTCTTCTGGTGTGGGAGGATTCTTTTGTTTCCATGTATAGCCGTATAACATAATGTGTTGAATTTGGTCAATAGTCAATAGATGCCACAAATATAGCCATAATTTGTTTTGTGGCAAAACAATATATTGGTTTAACTGCAAAAATGTGAGCTACGCTTATTCTTCTTGCCGCAGCATCTCTACAAGACAGAAGAGCTTGGCAATTTGACATATGGCCATGCCTGTTTCTCCTTGTTAATATCCCATTGCATCCATCATTGCATCATACTCTAAAGGATTGCTTGGCATTTCACCATACATTCCATCCGTCAGAGCATCCCATGAATCTTGTTCTGTCCATTGGTAACCGTATGATTCCTCTTCATCATAAAAATCCTCATCATCCTCTTCATCAAAACTGTCTTTTTCATTATTGTCAACTCTATCAATATAGGTATCACCGGTATTCGATATGCACAGAATAGGAGCGGCAGCTTCCTCTGCGGCAATTTGCGCCATATGTTCCTCCGCCAGACATTCTTCCTTCATGGCCTCTTCTGCCATTCTGTTCATAACTTCTTCTTTCATCTCTTCGTCTCTCAGCTGTGCGAGAGCATCATAATAATTGTTTGTCATAATCATCTGTTTTATATGTTTATATTTTAATCAGTTTTTCAATTGTCTTTCCTGCCTACCGCAAACGTCAGCACTATCAGCAGAACCGCCACAGCGACATCCACGATATTCCATACGTCCCTGCCCAACGCTATCTTCACCAGCGGTTGGAACAGCAGGGCCAATGCTCCGAAGGTCCATACCAGCGCCTCCTTCTTCATTTCATAATACTTGTACGCCATATAGGCGAACCCCACCGTTGCCGCCAGCCTCATCAACGTATAGTAGCCGTAAGGCATCTTGAACAGACAGAGCAGCAACAGGACTGCCAAAATGATGTTTAATCGTTTCATATTGTATGTCAGTTTAATTAAATTTGTCATTAGTTACCATAGTTCGGGATAATGCTTGCGTGATTTATGCTTTGCTATCATTTCCATCACCATCACTGCCTTTCAACATATCGTACATCACATCATCATAAAAGCTACGGCAGTCAAGCAGACAGTCAAGCGTAGAGCTGAAGTACTGGTCAAGATCAGATATACCATAGTCCAGCGCCATAAGGGCATCTGAATTTATCCACAATATTCCATCCTCGATAGTATATACAACCTTTGTTCTCCAGCTGCGCTTATTCACTTCATTCACCGCCTTGCACGCCAAGGAAAACATCTCAAGATTACAAACAGGATATTTCATCCAATGCATATCAAATATCCTTGAGAATTTCATTCCATCATGTACTATCAAGCAAAGATTCACTCCCTTATATTTAAAATAGTATTGCTCCTTGCTTTCTTCATCCTGCTCATATTCGCAATTCAATTTTTCCAGTAAGTCCAAACACAACTCAGTTGTGGTCATATTCTTTCTGCTGTTTTTTGTCTGTAAATCCAAACATACCGTATCAGGCATTCTTACTTTCCTTTTCCTTCTTTCTTCAGCTGTTGTATAATCAACTTCTTCTTTTTTTTCTTCTTCCGGTTTGCGCCACACATACAAAATGCCGGCTATGCCACACGCAACGATTGCCACAGCAACGCATAAATCGAAATCCATGCCCATAACCATCATTATAATCTCTACAAGCACCATAAACGAAGCAAAATAGCATATATATCGTTTTGTCATAATCTTTTGTTGTTAATGGTCAATATGTTAAAGCAAATACTTAGATTGGAAATTAATCGGATCTTATTGTTACTGACCTTTTTTCCCTTCCTCTTCCATCAGTTCAAACATGACATCATCAAAAGCTTTATGAGAATAGAGGAATGATTCTAAAATGCCTTTGAAGTAATCCTCCAAACCAGGAATTTCAGGTATAAGCAGTTCGCAAGTGTTGCAGTGAATCCACATTGTATCTTCGACAAATGTATATAAGAGTTTGAAGCCGTTGTATGCAATATTCGCCCTGTTGACAGCATTGCGGGCAAGGGAAACCATTTCAAGATTCCCTGCCGGATATTTCTTCCAGAACGTATCGTACAAGACTATAAACTTACTCTCATTATTCATCCACACACTCAGATGCTCACCATAATATTCAAAGCAATAGGTGTCTTCCATGTCATCGGCTTCATGCACTTCGATGTTCATATTCCTCAACAAGCGCAAGCATAAATCTTTTGTTCCCATAATTGTTCTTCTATATTAATTCCGCACGGTTATGCAGAGATTGTTATTTTTATCTTTATTCAATGCCACACTTCTCGTCAAACTCATCATATGTATACTTATAAATATCCCCATCCCGCCGTGACTACCGACTGCATCGTGTTCGGCTTCGACGGTACTAAACTCAACCTGCTTCTCATCAACCGCGGCATTGAACCATACAAGGGCAGCTGGGCTCTCCCTGGCGGTTTCATGAAGATAGACGAGACCGCCGAACAGGGTGCCCTGAGGGAACTGCAGGAGGAGACCGGCGTAAAGGATATCTATATCGAACAGCTGCAGGCGTTCACCGCAGTAGACCGCGACCCAAGGGAACGTGTGATGACCATAGCCTTCATGGCGTTCGTGCGCCAGGAGAAATACGAGGTCATTGCCGGCGACGATGCAGCAAAGGCACAGTGGTTCCCCGTAAACAGTCTGCCCCAGCTTGCCTTCGACCATAAGGAGATAATCACCCTTGCCCTCGACAAGCTTCGATGGAAGATGACCTACGAACCTCTCGCCTTCCGTCTGCTCAACAAGACATTCACCATCTCCCAGCTCCAGACCATCTATGAGGTGGTGTTCGACAAGAGGTTCGACCGTCGCAACTTCCACAAGAAGCTCACCTCTCTGGGCTATATCATCCCCACCGAAGAACAACAGAAAACCATCGGCCGCCCCAGCACTCTCTATACCTTCGACGAACGGAAATACCGCGAAGTGGCGGAGAACAGGAATATATTCTAAGTGTTGCATCAAACTATTTCTTGGAATGACGATTGAAGCGTACTGACTCAAGCAAAGGTTCCAGATAGTCGCCATTGCCCTTGTCGTATGCAGAGACAAGACACATCATTCCTGTTTCCTTGTCAAACAGTGCGGCAAATCTCCAATACACAACTATGCCTTGGCCTGTGTATTTCTTCACTCTTATACACTTGGTGCCCCTCTTGTCCGACTTCGTGACATCTGCAACGACAGTAGACTCATATCCATCCATTACTTCACCACCCAAATCGCTGTAGATGAAATTTATATGCTCGGGCGAGTCATCACTGTCAAAACCGCTGTTCAATGTAATTTCGGTTTCAGATTCATCTTCAAGGAAGAAAAGCCTGCAACCCGCAAATACACTGTCTTTGCAGCTGAATCCTTTCGGCACACAGAACACAATGTTACCATCTGTGCGTTGCTGACGGACATCATTGTTCTGCGTCTTTGACTTCTTGATGGTTACAGACCTCATTCTATCTGCTCTCGACGTACCCGCCATAATGAACATGGCAAGCATAAGCATAAACGCACCTACAAATACACTCCGCCGCCGGAAAGTTCTCCAGCGACGAATCTCTTTACCTATTTTATTATCCAAACTCTCTGACATATCAAACCATATTTTATATGACAACCAAGTTTATCTACTTTTTATTAAATTATACTATTCTTCCACCAACGATTTTTCAGCAAAAGTCTTTATTCTGTTCATTACTCTTTGCAGGAAAGACGATGCAGGATTATTATAGTCTTCTTTTTCAAGCGTATCTTCTTCCAACTCGCTTTCAATATGTTCATCTCCATAATCCTTAATGCAATTATCTCTCGATTCTCCAGAGGTTGAAGTGGAACCTTGTTGTTCAGCATTTGTGACAATAAACGGAATATCAGTCTGTGCATCAACACTATCCTGAATATTACGATCAGACGTTGGCAAATCCTTTTTATCAGTATCAGTACAATACAGCTTTCTTATCATCTTACTATAATACTCCGCATCATTGTCCGTATCATGTTTGGCAACGTTTCTGAAACCATAGTCTTCGTCATCAAGTCCCGTAGCAAGAATGGCAATCTTTACATCCTCACCAAGACTGTTGTCCTCCGACTCGCCCCATATAACGTCAATCATAGGATCCAATTCGTCCATAAATACATCAAGCTCTTTCAGTTCATTTACGATAAGCGGAGCATTAGGACCGGTATATATATTGAACAGTATGCGTTTAGCTTTGCTTACATCACATCCATACAGCAACGGAGAGTTCAGAGCATCAAGGATGGCGTTCTGCACACGAAGTTCACCACTTGCCCTGCCTATAGCCATAATAGCACCACCGCCAGCCTTCATCGTTGACTCTACATCACGGAAGTCAAGGTTCAAGTATCCCTCTGTAGTTATAAGTTCAGATATGCTTTTCACTGCATCGCACAACACATTGTCCGCCACTTTGAATGACTCCATGACGGTCATTCTTGAATCAGAGTAGATGTCACAAAGCCGTTCGTTGTTGATTATCAGCAGTGCGTCAACATTCTTTTTCATCTCTTCTACTCCCTTGAGAGCTTTTATTATTTTCCGTTCCTTCTCAAAATAAAAGGGTATGGTGACTATTCCTATCGTCAGTTTACCCATTGACTTGGCTATTCGCGCCACCACAGGACCGGCCCCTGTTCCTGTTCCTCCACCCATTGTGGCTGTGATAAACACCATTTTGGTCTCGTCGTCAAACAGTGCGCCGATTTTCTCTTCGCTCTTTTCTGCCTCTTCCTTTCCCACTTCCGGATTCCCTCCTGCACCAAGTCCGCTGTCGCCAAGCAGAACCTTAACTGCAACTGGAGATTTCTCCAACACCATACTATCCGTGTTTGCCACAGCGAAAGCAACATCCTTGATGCCCTCGTCGTACATGTTCCTGACAGCATTGCATCCTCCTCCACCAACACCAACTACCTTTATCAGGTTACTTGTGACGCATGTTGGTATATCATCAAACTGTATCAATTTTCTCGTCATATCTTCTTTTTGCTATTTTTTAATGAATAATCCCGTTTCTCTTTATGTCAGACATACTACAAAGGTTAACAGTAAAAATCAGTAATCATCTCCTGTTATCTCCTTCAAAAAACTAATTGCTTCCACGCAAAAGCGAATTGTAATAGGCACCCAACAAAAACAGGATATGAAAGTGAAAAACCACCAAAACACATTGTATGCTGTAGTGTAATACTCAGCCTTGTACAGAGCGTCAGTGAACCAACTAAGGATAAGATTCTGAAAGAAGAACAATCCGTGCCAGATGCCAGAATACCAAGTATAAGTCTCATTCGTGGCTATATCACAAAGCAACCATCCGGCAAAACATGATACCAATATGAAAAATATAATTACTATACATGTATATATTCTACGCATGATTATATATGTTATAAATTTGAATTATAAAATTAATTATTCTATTTCCCCATCATTCCAACAGCACATTATTATAACACTATCAGTCAGGAACAATATGACAAGCAGACAGATAGACACGACATTATACCAGAAGCCGTGCAGATCGGGATTATATTCATTGTCGAAGAACAATACGCTGATGATGTTGATGAAGTTCAGCAGAAATACTATTCCTGACAATATGGTCATAACCCTTGATCCTTGTACTATTTTGATCAGCGCTGAAGCCAAACCTCCCAAAATGACAAGGGCAATGACGACAATGAAAAACACAATAAGAATCGTCAGTCTTATCGGGAAGTCATCTCCATCGTATATCGCCATGAATCTCCCTATAACGGGAATCGAAGCATAATGTAGCGCGTCGCCGAAACTGAAGTCGAAGATGCTGTTCAAGAGCATCGGTACGAGCACCAGCGTTGACACAAGAACCAGGGAAACCAGAATGTTCAGTCCCCATCCTATGATACTGCTCAGAAGGAATGAGCCGATCAGTCTAAGAGTGTAATGTTTGTTTTCTTTCATATCTGTATCAATTTTCTTTTCTGAATAAAATACTTTTCACTTCGTCCCAAGGATAACAAGCGCGGATGGTAATGCAAATAGTTTTAGTGTTTTCATCTTCGGATGTTTTATTTGGGTTATCTGTTTTATGGATTCTTATTCCTTTTGTTTGTTGCCATCAGTGGGGGCTTCCTCTCGTTTCAGAAGCATGTAGGAAAATTGAGGCGGGAAATTCTCCCTCACTTTAATTACAATGTATTTGCAGAAACATTCAATGTCCTCAAATGAGGAATAGCATTGAAGTGAGTCAATCATTTTTTCTTTCCACTCCCAAAGGATTTCCATTTCCTTTTTCATGTTCAAATCCCTCATTGTCTGGATTATCAATTCCACATTTGCTCGCTTCAACAAGAAATCAAGGTATAAAACCGGACTGAATTCCTTTCTCCAATCCAGCGCCCTTATCACACTTATATTAAGCGGCTGGCTATAGGGACGCCCCCAATCCGGACAGTCTTTATAACCAAGAAATTCATATATGTTCTGAAACAAGAACTTGACAATTTCATTCTTGTCTATCGGTATTCCATAAAGGAAACAGGCTCTACAATATTCAGCTCTTGAAAGTGCGTAATCAGGAAGGTTGAGAGAAGGAGAAACAATCTTATCCTCTCCCCAAGGGGCTGTTTCGACAAGATATTGATAATAGCCCAATGTCTTTATGAGCAAATGCTTTTGCGACAGAACATAATCCCTGCTTGTATTATGTATGATGAAAAGGGCCACTTCTTTTGCCTGAACAGATAGCCATTTTTTTTTGAGGAGTGGCATAAGTTCCGGAAACCATAGTTTTTGCATTCTCAAAGACACCCAATCCATATCTATCTTGCCCGCGTTCAGAAAGGCTTTGAGCACCAATAACATGTCTTTCCGCCGTAAAAAATAGAAGCTGTCTCTCAATATATTTCTTGACTCAACTACTTTTCCGCTTTTTTTATCCTGGAACACCTTTAAAAGCTTTATTGTTTCAGAATGTTTGGTTATAATTGTATAATCCATTTCTACATGTTTTAAAGTTGGTGACTCCATTTATCAGAATTCCTTTTGTCTTGTGCCATTACATTGGCAGAGAACAAAAAACTCACAACAATCAATAATAAATGTCCTTTCATACTCATCAATATTTTAATTAAACATGCCGCCAAATTTACAGTATTATAACCACCATACAAATTATTTGTACATTTGCAAGCTTGCAAACGCAACAATATTGGCGATATAGACAAAGATTTTGTAATTAAACCAGCAAAAAAGAACAATATTCGTGTTTATCTTTTATGGATAATGCTCACTAATCAATAAAGAGACAAGCAAAATGACGGAAGAAAAAAATAAGAAGAATCACCGACGGGATACGCTCACGCATAGATATCCTGAGGCGTGGCGGTCAACTGTCTATTCTTAAGGAAGCGCTTGGTGACGTCTTGTGCGACCCAACTCGTCAAGCTACCGACGAATATCAGTAAAATACCATAGGAATAAAAACAAACAAAAAGATGAGAACAAGCCCATATAAATAATTAGTCCAAGGTCAGAAAAATCATATCCAAAGGCTAAAAAAACCAGAAACCAATGATTAAAATTAAAATAAAGGCTTTATTTATTTAAACAAGGGTTGTATTTAAATAAATAAAGCTTTTATTTTATTGAACAAAGACTATATTCAAACTTTTCTATATGTATGACGGTATAAAAGCAAATGGTTTAGAATGGATAACCTACTGCAAGGTGAAGACTATGACTGTCCTTAAACCTGCGGATGTTGTAGTAACCACTCTTTCCCGTATCGTATGGCATGTGGAGACCTACACCCCAGTCGAGACGGAGAATGAGGAACTCGAGGTCGTAACGCACACCGACACCTGTGCCAAGAGCCATCTCCTTGGCTATGTTCTTCAGTTTGAACCTTGCGCCGGAACGATAACCGTCGTCCTTCAGTCCCCATACGTTTCCGGCATCAATGAAGGCTGCTCCATACAGATTGCCAAACAGATTAAAGCGATACTCAAGGTTTGCAAGAAACTTCATATCACCAGTCTGGTCGAGATACGACAGACGAGCCTCATCGGTATAGTAGCTGCCAGGACCGACGCTACGTACCGGAAAGGCACGTATGCTGTTGGCACCACCCACATAGAACTGTTCGCTGTATGGCGTAGCCTTCATATTGCCATAGGAATACACAAGTCCGACATTGATGTGGCCTACGAGCTGCGACTTCAGTCCTGTAGCCCAAGTCTTCGTGAAGTCGCTCTCAATCTTGAAGAACTGTGCATAGGCATTCTTGAACATCTCCTTTCCTTCGTCTCCCCATTTCTTTCCTGCCGCCATATAGCCGAGCGAGAGGATGTTGCCAGCCTCGGAAACGGTAATGTTCCAATATATAGGATTGCGGTATTTCTTCGGACTGGTATACGTGAAGGAGTATATCATCTTCGGAATGAAGATGTCCTGCATGGTAGCAAAGAGATACGGGTTGGCATACATGATGGAGTCGAACTTATGCGTGGCATAAGTAAGATGCTGATACTTAATAGTAAGCGGACTGAACTCATGCTTCTTCCTATCCGTGGGCTGCCACTTATATGTCCAGTCGCCCGAAGCGGTGTGCATCTTGAAGTAGCCAGGGCGGTTTACCACGTTTGTCGAAGCGCGAACCGTTGTGGTTGGCGTATTATAATAGCGATAAGGCTTCAGGAAAGGCACAATCATTCGCGGGAAGGAGACCGAGAGGTCTGTTCCGTATTCATACGAGTTATAGTCGCTGCCCTGTCCGTTTGTCTGCCATTCATAGGCTCCGTGCAGGTTGAGGTCAATCACCTCACCGCCTCGGAAAGCATTCTTCTTCTTGAATCCGACCACGATTTCCGGACCCGTCCTACCGTTTATCTTATTACTATAGTTGGTCTCCACGTATGCCTCGTATGGTTTGTTGAGCACGCAGCTCACCGTCATGTCGAGCGTATCGCAGAGGGCTGTCGTATCCTGCGGCGTGAAAGCAAACTGCACGGAGCTGTACTGTCCGGAGTTGCTGAGCCTGTCGGCACTCTCCATGTATGCGTCATAGCTGAACTGCTGCTTAGGCAGCAGGCGCAGATGGCGCAAAAGCAGACGAGCACGGATTGGCGGTTTCCTGCCGTTGAAGGCAAGAGTGAGGCGGCGGTAAGTGAATGTATCCCTCAGCTGTTCCATCGACTGCTTCATTATGTTCACATTCATCTTGCCTATATACCACTTGTGGTTGGCTGCCGCAGGTATGTTGTCGGCAAGCTGCAGCCGCAGATGCACCTTACCGGGAACGGCAAGAGTGTCGGCAAGATACGAGGCATATGACGGTTGGTAATAGTAGAATCCGTTGTTGCGGAAGAGGGTTGATAGGCGGCTGCGCTCAGCATCGAGGGCAGACACATCGAAAGGGTCGCCAGGCTTTATGCAAGCTTCGTCGGCATGCAGTCTTATCAGACTGTCGGAAAGCGACGGAAAGTTCACATATTCCAGCGTGTCTACAGTAGACAGCTCGTTCATGTTCACGGTATATGCAATCTTTGCCTTCTTGGGATTCTTCTGCTGTTCCACCATATAGCTTACGGTGCCTCCGAGATAGCCGTGGTTTCGGAGTACAGACTGCGCAACGGACGTTCTCAGTTCCGGGTTCACCCAGCTCATCAGAACGGGGGCACTACCGAAAGTCTTGGCTATCCACTTGCCGAGTTTTGTTTCCGAATTGGAGAAGTTGTTCCAGATCCATAGCTTATATGGTATGGTGCGATGATATGAGCTGCCGAAGAAGGCTCCGTTTGGTGCCGTGGCGAGGGCTGCCTCCACTTCTTCCTGAGTGGAATAGTAGTGGTCAGACTTCTCGCAGTCGTCATATTCTATCTGTTTCAGTCCCACATACAGCTGGTCGCCCTCGGGCACGGAACTTGTGGTGGAACACGCCGTGGCGAGAAACGCCAAGGCACATACCATCAGTGTGCCGAGGGTATTTGACATTATTTGGTGTTTCATTTTTATTTAGTTGACGAATTTAACGCATTCTAATATTATCGTAAGACACCCGATGCTTTTCTGAAAAGGGGAACCCATCCTAATCTTCCCCAAGGGAAGAGACAAGTTACTATGCTTAGTTAAAGACTTATTCAGTCAATCACTTCAGCCCCCTCTCGTTCTCAAACCCATCCTAACCTTCCCCAAGGGAAGGAACTGGTTACTCTGCCAATGAACTTCAGCCCCC
>ENA-ORNT01001413-ORNT01001413.1-human-gut-metagenome-genome-assembly--contig:-NODE-1413-length-16131-cov-3.290868_pt1 | contig 16131 bp, 10 predicted proteins | sample MGYA00242120_ERZ509032 | MGnify/ENA primary metagenome ERZ509032 (study PRJEB26280, sample SAMEA2338729) | human gut metagenome | biome: human gut; feature: human-associated habitat; material: faeces...
TCTACACACTTTGTTCGCCTGCTTTTAAAATCTATAATAGTGACAAGTAACTAAAGGATCGCTTTACTTGCATCATCTCCAAAAAACACCGTGACGCTCACGCGTCAAAGGGTCGTCGAGGTCGCCGACCACTACAACTCACCCCCTGAAATTTCGCGTCGCGGCTATTGAAAGCCCGATTATAAAAAACAGTTGGGTAATGCGATTTCACTTTGCTATGGCTCAAGTGATAGACAACTCCCCATTTATCACCACTTTACCGACAAAATCCTCCATGTTTATTGCCCAATCAGCCTATCTATAGTATAATAAACCCACGGCGCTCCGCTCTATGTGCAGCAGGGCTGACGCCGAGAAAATATATAGGGGATGATTTGAAATTGGATATTTTGGAGAAAGATGAAATCACAGAAGAATGCAAGCGACTCTGGCATCTTTACCGAGAATACATAAAGAGTTTTTGCAGATTTCAGCTCAAAGACTCGCCCGACTACGTTGAGGACTGCGTCCAGGATGTTTTCATGGCGCTGCTCGAAGCCAAGCGCGCCGGGACGGAGATCCGTAATCCCAAGGCGTGGCTCACCTCTGTTGCAAACAACAAGATAAAAAACGAATACAAAAACAGAAAAAGAGAATCTGAACACATAAATAAAATCATACGCTATGAAACCGTAATGGAATTTTCTTCACTTGATATACACGATTTTTCCGACATTCCCGACGAGCTTGTGACCGACATGAAGGACAGCGTATTAAAGCGTCTCAACGCCGACGAGCAGTCGCTGGTCGAGGATTTTTATGTTAAGCACATGAAGATAAAAGACATCGCCGAAAAACGCGGCATTTCCGAGACGAATGTCAAGCAGAAGCTTTTCAGGGTGCGAAAAAAGATAGTGCTTCTCTCAAACGAAGAGATAGAGAAACAAAAAATTTAACTTTTTATGTAACCTTTTTGAAATTCGCACACTATATACGCAAGGAGGAAATTAACATGACGAACAGTGAATTCATGAAAATTCTGAATGACGACTCACTTGAGCTCACGGTTGAAGAGCTTGAAAATATAATCGAAGAAGAACTGCAAAAAGACGAATCCGAGATGGATCCGGATCTGATTGAATACTGCCTTTACTATATCAACAAGGCCGAGAGCAATAACGGCAAAGATGAAAAGACCGAAACGGATACGAAAAAACCGAAAAAGCATCGCTTCGGCGGCAAGGCGAAAAAGATATTGATAATAGCCGCGACGGCGGCGCTGCTTGTCGCCATGGGAGTCGCGGGCATCGCAACGGACGAGAAAGCAAAAAGCAATGCGTTTTCTTTCTATGAAGACCACATAAGAGTTCATTTCGACAAGCCGAAAGAAGATGAGAACAGTGTACCGGGGACGGAAATTGCCGGGAAACTGAAAAATTATGATATTACCGATTTAAAACTGCCGGCAATGCTTTTCTCTAACGACTGTGTCTACAATAAAATAACGGCAGAAATCATAGGAGAAGACGGTGTTAAATATCTGACGAGTGTGAACATGGGTTATCGTACAAACGAGATATCCGGTCGAGCGGCTATAACCAAATATTGCTCAAAAGAGATCATTGCACCGATCGACTTCCTCAACACTACCGAAAAGAGCAGAACCGAGGAGCTGTCGGTAAACGGCTTAACGGTTTATGTAGTAGAGCAAAATGATTTTTCATCTATAACATATCTTGATGATTTGACCCAGTACATGATGTATTTTGAAACCGATTTTGACAGTGTGGTTGAGATAGCGAAAACCATAACTACCGCCGAGGCTCAATGACAAAAACTCATATTTATACGGCTCTCCTGATGGGGAGCCGTTTTTTTATTCATCGACGGGCATTCGTTAAACTTCACGGCAGATGCAAATACAGCGCACAGTAAAAAATCCCGCCACGGAAAATTGGGTAGGATTCGTCATCTTATAAAAAATCCCCGCGCCTTTCGGTGCGGGGAAAATTTTATCTGATATAGGGCAGCGGGTTTACTGTGCTGCCGTTTATGATTATCTCGAAGTGGAGATGCGGACCCGTGACGTTGCCGGTGCTGCCGACTCGCGCTATCGCCTGTCCTGCGCTGACGTGCTGTCCGACGCTCACGGAAATAGAGCCTGCGAGGCAGTGGGCATATCTTGTCTTGACTCCGCCGCCGTGGTTTATAACGATGCAGTGACCGTAGCCGGAATTGCTTCGGCGCACGCTCTCGACAGTACCGTCGAGTGATGCGACTATGACCGCTCCGCTCGAGCCGCCGCCGGGAAGAGTGAGGTCGACGCCGGTGTGGAAGTCGCTGTAACCGCGCAGGGTTCTCCAGCCGTAAGGCGAGCTGACAAATGTACATGCGGGTGCAGGCCATACAAAGCCGCGTCCGGAAACCTTGACATTATATCCGCCGCTGACGCGGGTCGACTTCGTGCCGATAAGCTTCTTTTCGGTCACGGGCTCTTTCGTCCTGACGCGTGAGACCTCCTGCGAAGTGACGCGCTGACCGTCGATATATGTTACAAGCTCGGTTATCGTATCTTCGCCCTTTTCGCCCTTTCGGGTGACGCGGGTAGTACCCTTGAACATCGAGGCGTCGTTGGTCTTTTCGGTGTCGTAATCGACCTCGACCGTTCTTGTCTCGGTTCTCATGACCTTGACGCGGACATAGTTGACCTCGTTCGAGACCACTATCTGATCGCCTGTATGAATATACTCGCCCATATCGGGGTTGAGCGCCATGAGCTGCTTTTCGGTCAGCCCATTCGCGACCGCTATGCCGTATATAGTATCGCCGTCCTTGACGGTGTAGGTCTTTTTCGCCTGCTTGGTCTGCTCAAGCTGCTTTTTGAGCTTCGATGCATCCCACATGGTCTTCGGGTCGTCAGGATAAAGTCCCTGGACATACTCGACCTTCTCGACGAAATCAACAAAGCTGTTGCTGTCGGTCACCTTGTGCTTTTCAAGAATAGCATTGAACACGCTCGTTGCATCCGTCTCGTTCTTGACGGAGCAGATAAACTCGTCATCGATATAAATTCCGCAGGCGTTTGTGACATTGCTCTCGGAATTTTCGATTATTCTGTCGCAGAGTATCGAAGAATCAACAAGCTTGTTGACATTGACGAGCGAGAGTTCATATGTCGGATCATCAAGCTTGGCGTAAGAATCCGTCTTTGTAGTCGTCATTCTCGCCTTTGCGGCACTCTGAGCCTCGTTATACACCGACTCGTCGGAGATATAGCCGAGTTCCTTGTTGTCGTAGCTGACCTTGAGCGCGAACGTGACACTGCTCCAATAGTTGACGGTCAGCACAAAAGCGAGCACTGCGGCAACGGGCAGAGCGAAGTTCGCTATAGTCTTGAACATCTGCGTATGGGTGGTGAAAGCCTTCTTCACATAGTGCCCAAGTATCGGGAACAGTGTTTTCGGCTTATGGCGGCTCTGCCTGAGATAATTCATAGCCGAGCGCACATCGCGCCTGAAGTCCTTGACCTGCTCAACGAATGTATGAGAAATGATGTGGATAAACTTCTTGAATCCGAGCCAGAGAAAACGGAAGACATATCTGAAAAAGCCGACGATATTTCTGCCGAGCTTCTTAGGCTTCGCGAGCATCTTTTTAAAAGTTGTGCCGGTTGCGAGTCCGAGCGCCGCGATATAAGAATAAAGTACGGCTCCGGCATCGCCCTTATGAGCCTTTTCTTTCTTTTTCGCGGGCTTGTCTTCGGCAGTTTCCTGCACTTCGGGCTGCGCCGCAGAATCGGCATCCGAAACTATTTCGTCCGCCTCTATCATCACGTTTTCGTCAACGGACTCTTCTTCGTCAGCGACACCGCCCGCTTTCTTCATCGCGGCTCTGGTGCGCTTGTCGAGAGTTTTCTCATATGTTGCGAGGATATCGTCATAATCGCTGTCGACATCTATCTTCTCAAAAAGCTCCGAATACTTTGCAGTTTCATTTATTCTGTTTTTAAGCTCGTTCCCGTCCTTTGCGGGCGACTCTGAGCTGTGCAAATCAGGATTGGCAATATTGCCCTTTTTCTTTCCCGACATTGCTTCGCCCCCTTAAAAATATTACAAAATGATTACAAATATTATAACGCCGCCGAGCAATTATTACAAGTCTTTTTGAGAAATATATTGTTAACAATGCTTGGATAGTGCAACGCATGACGCATTTTGAAGATAGAAAAATGAGCCGCCGAAAAGGCAGCTCATTATCTCTCATAGGATGATTATTTCTTGTCCTCTGTCATGTTGAAACGCTTCTTGAAGCGGTCAACGCGTCCGCCGGTATCGACGAGCTTCTGCTTGCCGGTGAAGAACGGATGGCACTTTGAGCAAATATCGACACGAAGATCCTGCTTGGTGGAAGAAGTCTTGATGACCTCGCCGCAAGCGCAGCGGACCTCAGTGGGCTCGTACTTAGGATGGATTCCTTCCTTCATTATTGTCACCTCTTTCGGATTATCTGCATATAACTTTATCTTTAAGTCTAGCAAACGAAATTTTATCATACGCAGGGCAAAAATGCAAGCCCTTTTTTCATATTTTTTAAACTGTTCCGACTTTAACGGTCGAATTCATGAAAAATGAGTACAAAAGCGTCTCTTTGACGGGCATTCCGAGTGCCTGTGAGAGTGCCTCGCGGTATATCCCGAGCTGAGCCGAATATCGGTCGAGCAGAGCCTCGGCGTCAACGCCCGTGTCGGTTTTATAATCGACAATGACGAGTTTTCCGTCCTCGACGAACACGCAGTCTGCAATGCCCTGAACGACGATTTTTTCTTCCGCCGCTTCACCCATCAGCTCAGGATAGAAAAACTTTGCCGGGAAGAGCGCTGCAAATTTTTTCTCGCGCATGACGTTATCGGAGGCAAATATTCTCTCGGCAAGCGACGACATAAAGAACCGTTTAGCCGCGCCGATATTCACAGCCTTGCCCTCATCCTCCGAGAGGAAGCCGCCGTCAACGAGCCGCGCGAGTTCGGATTCAATGTCGGCGCGCGCCGCAGCGTAATTTGAAAACTGCATGAATTTGTGCGTAGCCGTGCCGCGCTGAGCCGGGGTCAGTCCGCCCGAGCTCATGAACGCCGGGCGCGACGAGGCGAAATATTCGCGGTTTATGCCGCGCTCCGAGCCGTCCGAAGCGGCGCGCTTCGCGGGCACAGACGAGAGCACCGAGCGCGGATTGGAATAATCGAGTCGTTCGCAAACTTCGTCGAAGAATACGGGCTTTGCGGCTATCTTTTGCTCATTTGCGGATTCGGTCATGAAGCTTTCCGAATCGCTGACGACAACTTTGAGCTTGAATCTGTCTTTTTCGGGCAGAAATATCGGGACATCTACGCCGGAAAGCTTTCTCAGCTCATCCGCGGCGAGATGGCGCATGAGCGCCGTGAGCACAAGGTCCGAAAAGTTGTTCATTCTGAGCACGGCGAACGGGTTCGCCCGCTCCCCTATTCCGCATTCGACGGCAACCTTCGCGAGTCCCTTTTCGGGATTCGGGACGGATGTTACCATAACGAGATTTTCTTTTGCTCTCGTCAGCGCGACATAGAGCACTCTCATCTCCTCGCTTCGTCCCATGCGTTCGGAAGTTATGACTGCGGCGCGGCGCGAAGCGGTATCATAAACGCTGATTCCATCCTCCGTGCGCCTCTTCATGCCGAGCCCCGCAGACGAGCTTATGAGCACTGATTCGGTGTTGTCCCGCTCGTTGAACGCGTGCTGCATATCGGCGAGAATACATATCGGGAATTCAAGTCCCTTGCTCTGATGGACGGTCATTATGCGGACGATATCCGCATTTTCGGACGGGCGCGCAGCGGTCGCCAGATCGCCGCTCGTGCGCGCGACTTTGTCTATAAATCTTATAAATCCGCTGAGTCCGAGGTTCCCCGCCGCCTCGTATTTTTCGGCATAATCGCACAGCAGACCGATATTGAGCCTGCGGCGCTCGCCGTCCGGCATCGCGCCGACGATAGCGTCGAAGCCCGTCTCTTCGCACACTCTGCGGACGAGTTCGCCCGCGCTCAGGGTCAGCGACAGTCTGCGCAGGGATTCGATCTTTTTGAGGAATGCCGCCGCTTTTTCGTCGCCCTCGTCAGCCGACGCGGCGACGCTGCGATAGAGCGGCTCGGTCTCGCCCGCCCCCAGGCGTTCTTTCGCCGAGGCGCGTATATCCGCAAGCTCACCTGCGCTGAAGCCGAAGAGCGGAGAGAGCATGACAGCCGCGAGCGGTATATCCTGCACGGGATTGTCGAGCACGCGCAGGAGCGAGAGTATAAAGCTTATCTCGGCGGCCTCAAAGAATCCGCCGGTCTCAGGGGAGAAAACCGGTATGCCGCGCTCGGAGAGCGCGTTGGCATAAACCGAAGAAACATTTTTTGCCGTGCGCAGGAGAATGCAGAAATCGCCGTAAGACGCGGGATGCAGAGCGCCGCCCTTTGTGACGAGCATCTTTCCCTCCCGCACCGTGCGTTCAATATATTTCGCAATATAGCGAGCCTGCGCTTCGAGCGTATCGGCTCTGTTGCCCTTGTCCGTCACGACATGCAGCTCGCAGTCGGGAGTGTCGCGCTCGGGATATTTAGCGGCGGCGTTGAGTGCCTCGGAGTCGTCATATTCGAGCTCGCCCGCCTCCGTGCTCATCAGCTGGCGGAAGATATAGTTGACGCACGATGTAACTCCCACGCGGCTTCGGAAATTCGAGCCGAGGGTTATGCCAAGTGGGTATTTTCCGCTCTCGAAGCTGTGTGTTGTGCTGCGGCGGCGCAGGAATATCTCCGGCATCGCCTGACGGAATCTGTATATGCTCTGCTTGACATCGCCGACGGTAAAAAGATTGTTCTCGTCGGCGGATATCGCTCTGAATATCATATCCTGCGCTTCGTTTATATCCTGATACTCGTCGACGAGTATCTCGACATAATGCGATGAAAGCTCGCGCGCAAGGTCGGTTTTTATATATCCGCCTCTGCCGTCGGAAACTGCAAGCAAATTGAGCGCGCGGTGCAGGATATCAGAGAAATCGGCGGAGTTCATTTTGTCTTTTTCGGCGGAATACTCCCTGCCGAACTGCTTGACGAGTTCGATAAGTTTCGTCACGGGACCGCGCATCAGGCGCACATCTTCAGAATGTTCTCCGGACGAGACGCACATAATATTAGGTACTTTTTTCAACAGATCCTTGAGCTTTTTGCGGGCGGTCATGACCGCGTTTTTTGTCTCGCTCTCATAGCCCTTCGGCACACGCCCGAGACCCATATATTTGACTGTGTTAAATGCTTCGAGAGCCTCGTCCCAGTCTCTGTTGACTTTTTCGCGAAGCTCGGCATACATATTTATATCGCTCTGCACCGCCGCGCCGTAGGCGTCCGCGACAATAGAATCGGACTCCATGGCGGTCATCATATCATTGCTTGATGACACGCAGTAGTCGAGCATATCGCAGACATATTTTTTTATTATACCGCCCCAGCAGCTCTTGTTGATATCGGGCTGGGAATACTCCTCGATAAGCGAGTCGAGCCACAAATCAGGGAACGGATAAGCTGTCGAGATATCATACATTTTGATTATCAGCTTCGCGAAATCCTCGTCGCTACTGCCGGAGGACATCATGTCGCTGAGTCCCGAAAAGCTGCCGTCCGAATCCTCTTCGTATGCCCGCTCGAGCATTGCCTCGCAGACATCGTTTTTCATTATGACCGCCGTCTCGTTGTCGAGCAGCGAATAGTCCGGGGATATGCCGAGCGCGTGGAAATTTTCGCGCACAAGGTCGTTGCAGAAGCTGTCGATAGTGCATATCTTCGCAAACGGCAGGAGCATATACTGGCGGCGAAGATGCCTGTCCGTCGGATCCTCCGAAAGGCGTTTGAGTATCGCCGCGCCTATCTTCTCGCGCATCTGCGCGGTGGCGGCGCGGGTGAAGGTAACTATCAGCAGATCCTCCGCCGAGCAGGGGTTATCTTCGTCCGTCAGGCGGCGGATAACGCGCTCGACGAGCACTGTTGTCTTGCCCGAACCTGCCGCAGCGCTGACAAGCACAGAACCTTTACAGCACTCTATCGCGTGCTGCTGATCAGTCGTCCACTTGACTCCCATTCTTCATCCCCCTCTCCTAGTTTTCGGTTATCGTCCAATTCTCTTGCAGGCATATTATTTTCATGCGTGCAGATGTTCCAATATTCGCATTTCGAGCAGATTTCCTTGTAGTTTTTGCCCTGTGCCGGAAGCGCGGAAATCGAACCGCGATGCAGCTCTTCGCCCATGTTTACAAGGTTTTCGTCAACTGTGTCCCAAAGCTTTGACAGCTCTCTGAGGTCGAGGGTCTTGCCCTTTATGTTGCCGTCCTTATCAATTCTTGCCGGGATATATACACCGTCGCCGTCATGCTCCATGGCGACTATGACATCGGCGTTTTCGAGCACGAAACCCTGCATTTTTTTGTCGTTCGGATTGCCCTGTTTGCTGAGGTCTTTGCCTCTCTCGGCTGTAAAGGCAGATGCCTTTGCAGGCATATAGAGCACTCCTGCGGGAATCGCATCGCCGTAGCGAGCCTTTCCGTTGCTCACGAGCGTGAAAAGATATATAAGCATCTGCATATTGAGTCCGTTGAGCACATCGGAAACGTCAAAGGGCTTGCCCGACGACTTGTAATCTATGACTCTGACATACGGCTCTCCGTCTATCTCTGCGAGATCGACTCTGTCCACCTTGCCGGAAATATTGATGTGTCCGCCGGAGGGTATTTTCAGATCATACGGCTTTATCGTGCCGTTATGCGATATATCAAGTTCGAGATCGATCGGGCGGAATTCGCAGTTTTTGAACTCGTCCGCAAGCCGCGCTGCGACCGCATCTATGCTGCGCGCGAGGCGTTCATAGAGATAGAGGAACCGTTTAGACCTCTGCGAGCGGTCGAGAAAGCGTTCGAGATAAGAGTCCAGATATCCGCGTATTTTTTCATAGCGTTCATCGGGATCGAGCTCGGAGAGCTCCTGCGCGCTGAACTCGCTGAGCAGCTGTTCGAGCACGAAATGTATGACCGTACCTTTCTGAAGCGGGTCGAAGGTTGCGCTCTTGTTCTCCTGAAGCTTCAGGCCGTAGCGGCAATAATAAGAAAACGGGCAACGATAATATGTCTCAGCCCGCGAGGGCGAGATATTCATGTTCATGCCGAAAAGGCGCATCGCGCTCTCGCGGCTGTCTATCTTGAAGGTTCTCCCCTCCGCCGCGCTGTCGAGCGACGCGAGTCTGCCGGAATAATCGACATCTTTTTCAAAATATTTTCTCAGCGATTCATAGAGCTCGCCGCCGTTTCGCATCAGCGCTGCCGTCAGCTCAAACGCGGGCTTCTTGCCCTCGACAAGGTCGATTTTGTCCGCCGTGAGAGTGTCGGTCTGATGCACCTGCGGGAAGTGCTCGCGGATGAAAGTGATTATCTCCGACTCGCTGAGTTCTTCGCCCTGCGCGCTCTTCGAAGAATAACTGACTATCAGCGTCTCTTTTGCGCAGCAGCACGCGGTATAAGCGATAAATCGCTCTTCGGCAACTCTGTCCTCACCGTATATCGCGGTCTCTATGCCCGCCTGCGCGAGGCGTTCGCGCTCGCCGGCGTTGAGCATACCGCCCTGAACGGGATTGAGAGGCAGTTTTCCCGCATTCGCGCCGAGGACGAACACCGCCTTTGGCGCGATGGGTCTTATTCTCTGCGCCGAGCCTATTGTAACCTCTTCGAGGGAATGGGGTATCTCGCCGAGGGTAACGGTGGAGAGCATAAGATCAAAAAGTCTCGAAAAGCGCGAGGCTTTTACCGGGGTCTTGCCGAGCGTCTGCGCCGCGACATCGAGCAGAGAGCAGAGGGTGTCCCAGAGCCGCTCCGTCTCGAGAGCGAGCACATTTTCGCCCGAATCCTCGAGATAAATCGCGAGGTCTTTGAGTCTCTGTGCCGTATCGAGCTCGCACAGCAGCTCGAACACAGCCTTTGCGCAGCCCTCGCCGTCGTTATCTTTGAGCTTGCCTCTGAACTTTGCAAACGGTTCGACCGCCTTTTCGCGCAGAGCATTCAGCCTCTCAAGCTCCGCCGCTGCGTTTTCGGTCATCTCACCGAAGCCGTCGGGGCTTGACTCCCATTTTTTCAGCCAGCCCGAACCGTTTATCTGCCAGAGATAAGTGTAGTTTTCAATATCCGATATCTCGTCCGCCGCAAGCGGGCAGAGTCCGGTTTTCAAAGCGCGCAGGACGCTGTCGGTGTCGAAGCCCGTGTCGGCTATTTTCAGCGCGGCGCGAACGAGCGTCATCAGCGGCTGATTTATAACAGGCTGGCGTCTGTCCTCGAACACAGGTACGCCGCATTTTGCAAGCGCGGTCAGCATCGGGCGGATATACGAAGTTTCGTCGCGCACGATAACTGCGATATCTCGGCTTCGGTATTCGCCTGTTCTAAGCATTCGTTTTATATGCGCCGCGGCATAGGCGCACTCACTGCGGATATCTGGCGACGCGACTATAGATATGCTGTCGCACGCGTCGGGGAACACGTCCGCCTCGGGGCTCAGAAAGTCACTTGAGAATGCATCGAGCGCGGGATCGCCGTTCGGGTCGCTTATCACAACGGGCTTTGCGCACGGCACGCCGACGCTGTTCGCGAGTTTAATGAGCTTCTTTGCAGTATTTTTTGTATGATAGAATATATCGTCGCTGTCCCGCTCGATAAGATCGGGCGCGGTCAGCGCGACATAAATATCGTCTGCCTGGGTGAGTATCTTGCCTATAACTCCGAACTCCTGCGCAGTGAAGCCGCGAAAGGAGTCGAAGAACACCGTTTTATTTTTAAAATACCCGCTTTCGAGAATTTTGTCTTTGAGGCGGGTCAGCATGCGGCTGTCGTCAAGCCAGCCGTCGGAGACGAAAGAATCGTAGACCGAGAAAACGAGCGAAATATCGGCGAGCTTGCTTTTCAGCAGCCCGTCTTCCATGTTGTTCATGGCAGCGGTCATATCCTCCGGAGATATCGCGCACTGGCAGAACTCCTCGTTGAGGCTTAGCAGCTCGCGCACGACTGCGGGGCTGTCCGCGCTGCGGGAATAGACATTCAGTTTATCGGCGCACTGTTCGAGGGCGCGGCTCATCAGAAGTATTTTTCCCGCTTCATTGAGGCGTTTGCCCTTGTCCCAGCCGACAGCGTTAAACACGGTATTCGCAAGGCGCGTGAAGCTCAGCACTTCGACGCGCTGGGCGTCAGCCGTTCCGAGGCGTTCGAGCACTATGCGCTCGGCGGCAAAGGAATACTGTTCGGGCACTATCAGCACAGCCTCGCCGCCCGAAGAAGCGATCGAAGCCGCCGTATCATAGAGATATCCTGCAGTGCCGCCCACCGAGGGCGAAAGTATCAGTCGCAGCATTTCAAACCTCCGTCAGAAAGATTTCACACAAAGATTATATCACATCCGCGGAAATTTGCTATACCATATTTGGGACATTGATATTGTATATCCAAAAACTCTCTGATATAATAATATCAAAATGACTTATAAGGCGGTGCGCAGTATGAGAATATCAACACAGACAGACATTATTTTTCCGGCTTTCGGCATTGACGAGGGCATGAAAATATTCAAAGAGGCGGGCTTCGACGCGCTCGATTTTTCGATGTTCTATATGAACAGCTCGTTTGAGAGCGTGCTCGGCAACATGAGCGAGGATGAGCTTGTCGGCAAGCTTTTGGAGTCGAGTGAGAAATATTCGCTCCCGTTCAATCAGGCTCATGCGCCGTTCCCGAGCTACCGATTCGGCAACGAGGAATACAATAATTTTGTCTACGAAAAGCTGAAGCTCTCTATCCGCATTGCGGGCAAAATAGGAGCGAGTCAAATAATCGTCCACCCGACCGCCTGCCCGGACGGCGTGGATCAGAAGCAGTTCAACATCGATTTCTATAATTCACTCAAGCCCCTTTGCGAGGAGTTCGGGATAAAAATAGCTCTCGAGAATATGTTCGGCCACGACGACCGCCGCCATGTCATGCTCGCAAATGTGTGCAGCTACGGCGAACAGCTCGCCGAATACTATGACGCGCTCGACCCGAGATATTTCACCGTCTGCCTTGATCTCGGTCACAGCGGACTTGTCGGCGACGACGCGGCGCACGCGATAAGAGCGCTCGGTCACAGAAGGCTTACGGCGTTGCACGTCCACGACAACAACTATATGGAGGATCTGCATATGCCGCCCTTCACCTGCAAGCTCGACTGGAAGGCTATCGCGCAGGCGCTCCACGACATAAACTACACGGGCGATGTCACCCTCGAGGACGACGGATTCATCGCAAAACTGCCGAAACGCGCCCTCATAAACGGCACACGCCTCGCCGCAGACCTCGCGTCCGAGCTGCGCGACATGATAGCTCTGTAATAATTATATTTAAAAGCCGCATTCACCCGGATGCGGCTTTTTCTTGCAATAACAAATAGAGTATGATATAGTTATATTTAATATACATATGCGTAAAACGCAACTGGAGGAATAATTTTGACTACCGGAAGTTGGGTGCAGATAGTATGCCTTGTTCTGCTCATACTGTTCTCGGCATTTTTCTCGGCATCCGAAACCGCTTTCACTTCCCTCAACAAGATAAGACTCAAGACCATGGCTGATGACGGCAACAAAAAAGCCGCCAAGGCATACAAGATGGCGGAGAACTATGACAAGCTGCTCTCCACCGTACTTGTCGGGAACAATATTGTCAACATCACGGCGTCATCCGTGGCGACGGTGCTTTTCATCAGGCTCATAAACGAGAGCAAGGGTCCGACGGTCTCGACGATAATAATGACCGTGCTCCTGCTCATCTTCGGCGAGGTTACGCCGAAGACGCTCGCCAAAGAGATGCCCGAAAAATACGCGATGTTCGCGACACCGTTTCTGAGGGCACTCACAGTTATATTAACCCCTGCCGTGGCGTTCTTCATGCTCTGGAAGAAGCTTCTGAGCAAGATCTTCAAATTCAAGAAGGACGACACGATAACCGGCGACGAGCTTTTGAATATCGTTGACGAAGCGGAGTCCGGCGGCGGACTCGACGAGGACGAGAGCGATCTTATCCGCTCGGCTATTTCATTTTACGAATGTCCAGTCGGCGATATCCTGACCCCGCGCGTCGATGTCATTGCCGTTTCAAAAGACGACAGCGTCGAAAAAATAGCCTCGGTGTTCAACGACTCCGGCTTCTCGCGCCTGCCTGTCTATTCCGACGACACGGACGATATAATCGGCTTCATTCACATCAGGGACTTCAACAAATATGTGCTCACGAAGAAGCAGCCGATATCTTCGATAATCAAAAAGACCGTCTACATAGCAAAGCAGATGCAGATAAGCGAACTGCTCAAGCTCATGCAGCAGAAAAAGACGCACATGGCGGTTGTCGCGGACGAGTTCGGCGGCACGCTCGGCATAGTGACCATGGAGGACATTCTCGAAGAGCTTGTCGGCGAGATATGGGACGAAAACGACGAAGTTATTGAGGACTTCTCTCCCCAGCCCGACGGCACGGTAAAGGTTCTCGGCGGCGCGCAGCTCGACAAGATGTTTGAATATTTCGACATGGATGAGGACGAGGAGTCCGAATCCGTATCGGTCGGCGGCTGGGTGCTCGAACAGCTCGGCAAAATGGCTGAAGTCGGCGACACATTTGAATACAAAAATCTTTCCGTCACCGTCACAGACGTTGAACAGCGCAGAGTTATAGAGATCTCAGTGAAGGTCGAAGAACCGAAAGAAGAGAACGAAGAAGACAAAGAGGACTAAAAAAATATATAAGAGAGTCGGATTTTTCCGACTCTCTTTTTTGTTACATCGTACTTGCAAGACCGATAAGCAGCGGCATGGTCACTATCGAAATGAAGCTGACTATTGCGACCGTTTGGGATGCAAGTCCCGTGTCTTTGTTGTACTTCGCCGCAAAGACGACCGTTATGTTTGCGGGCGGTGCGCTCGCCGCAATTATCATTGCGGTCAGCAGCGCTCCCGTGATGCCGCAGAGTCTGAAAACGCCGAGGCATATGAGCGGTATAACCGCGAGCTTTATCAGCGCGACGCAGAGTATCCGCCACTCTTTGAGCGCGGATTTTATCTTCGCGTTCGAGAGATATGTGCCGAAAATCAGCATCGCCACGGGTGTGTTGAGCGCGGCAAGATAGTCTATCGGCGCTTCTATGACATTGGGCAGTCTTATCTTCAGCAGATACAGCGGCAAGCCGATTATGAGCGATATCGTGCCCGGATTTATCAGGATGTTCTTGAAGTTGAACTTCGTCTTTTCGCCCGTCTCGGAGCGCGACATCAGCCAGATGCCGTGGGTGAACGAAAATAAGTGGAACATCATTATGACCGAGCCGTAGAACACGCCCTCGTCGCCGAGCACGGCATAGGCGAGCGGCAGAGCCATATACCCGCAGTTGCCGTAGACGCTCGAATATTTGAATATTGCAGCTTTGCCTATCGGCGATTTGTTGAACACAACGGAGCTGACCGCCACGCCGATAATATGTATCGCGGCGCCGCAGGCAGCGGCTATCGCAAGGCGCGTCGCCGATTCGCGGCTGAACTCCATGGAGATGAACGACTGCACTATCTTTGCGGGAGTGATAATATAAAACATCAGATCCGTGCACAGGCGCGCAGCCTTCTCCGTGAAGAGCTTTGTCCTGTCGGCGATAAAGCCGACAGCGACGAGAATATACAGTATCGCCACCTGCTCGGCGGCGATGAGAAAATTATCTAAAAACATCAGCTCTCTGTTTTCTCAGCCGTTTCGGCAGTCTCGGTGTTTTTCTCGCCAAATCCGACTCTGGTCAGGAGCAGCGCACAGATGAACACTGCCGCGCCGAGGTCGCACCACTCTATGGGCGACTGATTGCAGAGCAGATAGTCCCTGCCGACAAGGGTCATTATGAGTCTCGGCAGGAAGCAAATCAGAGAGAACATCATTGCGGGCAGTCCGTAGCCGACGAGCTTCCAGTCGAAGCCATCGCCGCCGACCTTTGAGTTGAGCTGAGAAAACGCCATTAAGAATGCCATAAGGAACACGCACATAAACAGCTCATAGAGAAGATCGGAAACGTTGAGGAAATTTATCGTGCGCATAAATCTGTGCATGAGTCTGAAGATGCACCAGAGCACCGGGAACAGCGCCATGAGCTTTGACTCCGAGGCGTTTGACTTGCCCTTTAAGTGACCGTAGCCGAAGAGGACGAAGAACACCGCCGCAACAACGGCGCAGAAGCCCTCAAGTCCCCTTGAGATAAGACCCGTTTTGAGATACTGAACCGACTCGGTGCCGTACATGAGCGCGGTGTCGGTAGCGGTCGCGAACACTGTCTTATACTGCGAAACAGCGTCGATCATCAGCGTCAGAGCGAACATGAACGCGGCTATCGCGAGCCCTGTCGAGCCGAATTTTTCGGTCGAATAAGATATCTTCTTTCTGCTCGCTATCGCAATTGCAAGAAACGCAACGGCAGACACGGCAAGCAGGATATACGACAGCCAGATGCTCCAGTCACTGCCGCTGTAGAACCCTGTCGTGGGTTCAATCACTCCTGATGCATACTGATAGCAGCGCACCGGAATCAGCACCAAAAGAACTGCAGCAAGGGCTATCATCATAATTTTAAGCATTGAAACTTTTTTATCTTTCGGCATTGTATCAAGTCCTAAAAATTATTTTTGTCTGTTAGGCGTGCTCGTCGCTGGGGATATATCTGAGCTCGCCGGGATAATTATCGAGTCTGTCATCAAGTTTTACATAGTTGCGCTGGGCGCAGACGCTCTTATATGCCGGGCGGATTATTCTGCCGCCGGTCATCAGCTCTTCCATTCTGTGCGTCGACCAGCCTGCAACGCGGGCGACGGTGAACAGCGGAGTGAACAGATCCTCGGGGATGCCGAGCAGTTTATACACAAGACCGGAATAGAGATCGACATTTGCGCACATGACTTTTTTGTCTCCGCGCAGCTCGGCAAGGATCTGCGGAGTGAGGGTCTCGATAAGCTCAAGGAGCTTGAACTCATCCTCGAACTCGGTGTTTTCGGAGAACTTGCGCGCGTG
>ENA-ORNT01001414-ORNT01001414.1-human-gut-metagenome-genome-assembly--contig:-NODE-1414-length-16116-cov-4.755993_pt1 | contig 16116 bp, 15 predicted proteins | sample MGYA00242120_ERZ509032 | MGnify/ENA primary metagenome ERZ509032 (study PRJEB26280, sample SAMEA2338729) | human gut metagenome | biome: human gut; feature: human-associated habitat; material: faeces...
GCGCCAGCATCCACCAGACCTTGCCGCTGAGGATGAACAGCACTGCCGAGGCGACATTGGAGCAGAGATTTGCAAGCTTTGCGCAGCCCGATGCGGTGAGCAGATCCATCGAGAGCGCCATCGTGAAAGCCATGATCATAAATGTGCCCGTGCCCGGGCCGATGAGCCCGTCATAGCAGCCAAGACCCAAACCGATGAGCGCGGCGCGCGTCAGCTCCTGCTGCGGCGTGTACTCGCGCGCGGGTGCGTCATTTTCCTTGCCGAAGTCCTTTTTGAGCATCAGCAGGATCGCCGCGCAGGGCAGCGCGACGAGCATCATGATCTTCAGAATGTCCTCGTTGATGAGCAGAGCGATCTTTGTGCCGATGGCCGCGCCGAGCAGCGCGCCGAGCGTGTTGCAGAGCACGTCGTCCGTCTCCGCAAGTCCCAGCGCAAAGCGATACTGCGCGTACTCGATCCCCGCGCTGAGCAGGCAGCCGGCAAGTACTGTGACGCCGATCCGCCGCCGGTAGTTCCATCGCCGCGGCAGCGCATTCGAGAGCGTCAGCCCCAACGGGAAGAACAGGAACACGTTCATCAGCATCTCGCGGTAGAGCTCCGGCTGCACCCGCGCAGCGGCGAGGGCGGCAAAGGGGGTGAGGATGAGGCCGCCGCCCTCAGCGCGGCTGAATAAGGTCGCATAAAGGATCACCGCAGCGCTCACGAGCAGCAACGCAAGATTCCCCGGCCGCCACTGCCGCTCGGCCACGCGGGCAGATAACGCGCCCCAGACGGCAAGAATCAGCGGCATGGCGACCAGCACACCGATCAGCGATCGGGAGTAGATGTAGTGGAGCATTTGTGTCACCCCTGAGCGTCTACACGTCCTGTCAGCTTCATCTTTACTTTCTTCCAATACGGAGCGAATAATTCCTTGGCATAGCGATAGGTCTCCCTGTCAAACAGTGATGCCACTGCGAAAAACAGTGGAATCACGATCACACAGGTAATCGCTGCCCACAGGATAATGCGCGGGTAAGTATCCAATACAATGTGCGAAAAAACGAGCTTGGACAACACCGTTACCGCAATGAACAGCGCCAGATTGACCAGCCAGCGGCGGTAAGTCCTCCATGGGCTGCGGTGCAGGATTTTTTTGTTTGCGTAGATGATCATTGCATTCGCTCTGAATAGCAAAGCCGCGATTGTACCAATCAAAACACCGTAAATACCCCATTTGAGAACACCTATCAGTGATACTACGATATTTACTATCATTTCAGTCCAAGCATGCCATTGCGTCTTCCTAAAATGCCCAGCTACGTGTATTGCTTTTGCTGAGGACAATCTGCTGTTCTCTATCAAAGCAACTGACACAAATAGAATTACCAATGCTGGGTCAATATAATTTATGTCATTAACTCCTCCGGTGTATAATCTCAAAAACGGCAAAATGTACACGCTAGCTACAAAAATCAGTGAAAAAGACAGCGATATATAGACTAGCTCGAAGCCATCCTGCAATTTCACAAACTTTTTCTGATTGCGCCCCATTTCTTGTCCCAGCACAAATGTAATGCTCCCAGCAATATTAGAAAGGAGCGTTCCAACCATTCCAAAAAGCAGTGCATACATGGAGTATACACTTACTACGCTTAGTCCGCAAAAAATAGATAGCACGAAAGCGTCTGTACTGCTGAATACCGTCCCAGAAAGCTGATGCGCCAATACAGAATTCCTTTGGGAAAGCCTGTCGTAAGCGGGCGCCACTGTTAAATTCATCCACGAATAGTTCTTTTTTATGTAGTATGAAATATACAACATCTGAACCAAACTGAGTACTAAATACATAGTCTGGACAGCAACAACTCCGAACCCAAACTGTAGAAGCAGGATTTTTCCAATACTTGTAACAATGCCGATAAGCGTTGTAAGGTTCGTAATGATGTAGGTTTTGCCCTCTGCTTGCAATAGAATTTTGTACTTGCCCTGAAAATAATAGTTCACCACACCGGGTAAACCACTGATAAGCACGACAAGCGCTACTGTCTTATAGGGTATAGTTGTTTTGATTATGATTGGGTAAAGTGCTGACAAAAAAAGCACGAGCAGAAGATAGGCAATGCCAGTACGTCTGTAATATAGATTGGTTGCAGACATAATAGCATTAACAGTAGGCTTATCTTCTTCTGCAATCGGTTTATAGAGCGCTTGCAATGAAGCCAAACCAACGCCAGCTTCTAAAAGGCTGGCGTACCCTAAGACCTGAGTTATCGAGCTAAGCAGCCCATTGTTTTCCGACCCCAGATTAACAAGCACAAGCCGAGGTATTACTATCCCCATAGCAATCGTAATTACCTGCCCTAAAATGCTTGTTATCATATTGTACGCGCTTTTCTTTGCGTTTGACATACTCAAGAATAACACACTCGATTTCTGCCCATATCACTTCTCCACCAATGCATAAAACTTCTCTATTTCTTCTACATTGCCTTTTTTCTCCTGCTCCTGAAAGCGTTTAATGTGCTGATATAGCTCAGAATCCATCGCCAAGCGAGTAATCCCATCCGCAACGGCCTCCGCATTCATTTCGACCACAAGGCCGTTTTCGTCGTTGATCATCTGCGCATACACCACATCAAAGTTTGTAGTCACGCAAGGAACGTTCAGCATACGTGCTTCCGCAAGTGTCAGGCAATAACCTTCAAATTTAGAGGTCTGGACATAGATGTCTGCCGCTTTCATATAGGGATAGGGATTCGCTTTCGCGCCCAACAACGTAAAGCAATCACCAATCTCATATCGAGCAATATCCTTTTCGATTGCGCTCCTATCTCCGTCACCGACAATATACCAGTGGAACTCGATACCTTGGTTCTTTAGCAGCCAAGCAGCTTTGGTTGCAATATCATAACCTTTCTGCGGCACAAGGCGCCCCACCGTAACCAATGTCAACCCATCTTCGCTTGGCAGCGAGATCGATTGCTGCGCCATGCTCGTAATTGTCTTGGGATTATTGATATCCAGAATCGTTACCGTCTTTTTGCTGTACTGAGGAAAGACTCCAGCAAAAATCGAACGTAATTCTTCTGACACACAAACAATACCGTCATATTCTTTGTAATACGGCTCGTCAAACGTTGCTTGATGCCCTGCGGCTTCATAGTTTACATTAACCCACGCAAACTTTTTCTTTGCCTTCACTTTTTCTGCTACAAAATGTGTCGGCGTCCCTTGCCCCCATGCAACTGCTACATCGTACAGGTCCGGCAGCGGGTCAAACGCCGCTCCCGAATACTTCCAGTAAGCCTGTGCGTCATGCAGTGGTTGCTTCGCCCTTTTATTCTTGCGCAAGAATAAGCATGTGCGCACTCTGGCAACAATGCGGCGAAAGTCAAAGGAGAGCATCTGTTTTGCCATACTCTGGCTGCAAAAAGACGTATAGTCCAATTCTTTTCGAATGTGAACCTCAGGAGGCAGCAATTGCTCAAACATACCGCCGCGGCGAAGCATTTGCAGTGTCACATCATATTTTTCAAAATCGAGCAAGGTGAGCAGCGACAACAGACTTTTTTCTGCGCCACCGCAGCCCATGGAATTGATCACGAACAAAATGCTCTTCTTCATTGCTCCCCATCCCTCAGCACTTTATCAATATACGCCTTCGACTTATCGATCTCATCCGTCAGGCGGCAGCGCACAGTCGCCCAATCCACATCCGGCGGAAGGGTGCTCTTCTCTGTCACCATACGCTCAGACAGGCCGAGCAGGGCCGTGAAGTCCCGCATCCGCGAATTGAGCCGCTCCGTGCGCTCTACGACCGCGAACTCCCGCTCGAAGATAACCGAAAACGCCGTGGCGTGAAAAGAGTTCGACAGCACAAAGGCCGCATTCTGTATCAAGCCCAAAAACACCTCCGGCCCATCGAGCGCGAAACAGCGCTCGGCATACGGAAGGTCAAACACTGAATAGATCCGCAGGCCGCGCTCGGCGGCGATCCGCTCAGCCAGCCCCCGGATCGTAGCGTCGTTATCAAAGGCATATACCAGAAGATACGGCGCATCGCAATGTTCCGGCCGCGCGGCCATGGTCTCCCACTGCGCCCGGTCAAGCAGAAACACAGGGTCGAGAACAGAGACGGCATCTTCAACACCAAGCGAATGCAAAATCGCAAGACCGGATTTTTCCCGAACCGCAACATGGTCAAAGCGCTTCAAATACCCCGCCGTGGCAGCACGAAGCGCCTCCGGAAAATCATCCACGGAGAAACTGGCTGCGTAAGCAGCGCGCGTGCCGCGCTGCACAAAGTCCAGATAAAACGCAGGGTCTTTTCCGTTTGGAAACAGCGGATTCCAGATCTGGTCGCTCCCGGCGAAGAAAACGTCCGCGACGGGAGGATTGGCCTTCAGCTCTTCGTTGGAGGCATAGCGCGCGGTCAGGTCAAGGTACGCAGCCGTAAAGCGGTCAAATGCTTCTTTGCGCGGCAGCATACGCAGCCGCCCCGGCAGCTTCGCCAGCAGATATGCCTGCTTCAGGAGCGGCTTGTCATATTTCGGGTTTGCGACAACGTCCAGCCGGTAATGCTGCGAAAGATAATCCGGCTTGTAGTCGATGATTTTCACATCGTGCCCCAGCGATTTCAAATAGGTTTGCAGGGCATAAGCCTGCAATGACGCTCCGGCATTATACACATCGTGACAGGTAATCGTACATATTCTCATGGCTTGACCTTTTTCGTAAGTCTCCTTATGATCCGTCCCACTCGCGCCCGCATCTGTTTGCGTTTCGGCAGCCAACTCATCGAATACCAGTGGATCGAGTAGGTATTGTCCGTTTTTGTCAGCTTACCTGTCACGCTGTCCAGCGGGTTGAAGTAGTCCGCCGGATAGACATGAATCCCGGCGACCAGCTGCTCCTGCCCGTTGCGCACAAGGCCGAAGCGCTCCATCACGTCCGTGTTCAGCCGCGGACAGCCTACGGGCGTGACGCTACCGTCAGCACCGGCAAAGTGCAGCTTTTTATATTCCTCGATCATCGCCTGAATCACCGGGTGGTGCGCCTCAGCGGCCACGATCTGACCGCTGTTGACATACTGCTCATTCTCAAATCCAATGAATCCCTCGTCATCCAGCAGCGGTGAAATGTCCCGCACGGCCTCCACGTCGGTGTCAAAATACACGCCGCCATGCTGCTCCAGCACGATCAGGCGCATGACGTCGGACACGAAGGCGTACTTCTTGGCAGCGTAGGCCTCCGCCATGAACGGCATGGCAAGATAGTCGCAGTTGTCCTCATTCCACTCGCGGATCTCAAAATCCGGGCAGAATCGGCGCCAACTGGCAATGCATTTCTTCGCAAGCTCCGGCTTTTCGCCGCGGCCAAACCAGCAGTAGTGAATGATCTTGGGGATCATGGGGTCAGTCCTCCATCAGCGCGTAGATCTTCTCGATCTCCGCGCTGTTCGTATAATCTCTCTTTGCGCAGTTTTCCGACAGCTGCTGCATCCGGACAGGGTCGCGCAGCAGCGCGGCAATTCCGGCGGCGCAGCCCGCGTTATCCATGGGGACAATCACACCGTCCACGCCGTCGGCCAGCTGGCTGGCGGAGGTAGTGTAGTCCGTGATGACGACCGGCTTCCCGAGAAGCTGCGCCTCGCGCACGGTGACGGCCTTGCCCTCGTAGCGCGACGGCTGCACATACAGGTCGCAGGCGCGCATATAGGGGTACGGATTATCTTTTTTGCCGAGGATGATAACGCGATCCTGCATCCCGGCATCATGGATCTTCTGGCGGATCAGCGCCTCGCTGCCGCCATAGCCGATGAGATACCACTTCACATCAAGGCCGTCCGCCACCAGACGGCAGCAGATATCCGGCACGTTGTCAAAATTCTTTGCCTCGCAGAAGCGGCCGACGGAGAGGAGCGCCGTGCTCTTTCCATGTGCCATTTCTCCATTGGCGTCAAATTCCGTGCTTCGCGTCAAAATTGTCTTCTTTGACAAGACATTCTCTATAACCAGCGACCGTGACGTATCCAGATACGGGTGTGCCCCGTCAAATGCCTGTTTACAGTTTTCAGAGACACTAACCACATAGTCGGACATTCCCCACATCTCTTTTTCTATGTTGTCGCAAAATTGGATACGAGATGCATCGGTATGGAACCATGCAAGTTTCACCTTTGCGCTTACCTTCTTGCCGATGATATAGTGGGGATCATTGAAGCTAATTGCCAAATCGTACACGCCAGGGATCTCTGGTAAATAAGGCATACATAACTTGTGAAAATACTGCTTGTAGTTATGTGGAAAATGCAAAGTTCCGCGTGACAACGCTGAGCGCATTCTGGCATAACAACGCGCAAATGCGATTCCGATATTTCCGTTACGCAGATTTGTTGAAATAGGCTGTGTAAGCGCCTTGTAGCTTGAATTCTCTGGAAGCAGATTCACATGCTCGTTAATCAGCGGCATAAACTCGCCAGAGTGACTTAGTAAGAACAAGTCCACCGCGTACTTGCTGTAGTCTATCGTGTCAAGCAATCCAAGCAAACTGCTCTCCGCGCCGCCGAGTTCCATATTAAAATGAATGATAAGGATACGTTTCATAATGTATCAGCTTTTTCCGAAGAGCTTTACCGCAAAGTTGAATAGAACTGGCGAGTCATGCTCAAGCAAAAAACGAAGCTTTGTTTTCTTCCCTAAATATTTAGCTTCTCTTACTCGTCTGGTTGCATACTTAATCACAGAGAGTAATTCTTCAGCTTGTGAAGTAAGACCGCACTCCAAAGCACGACGTCGTCTGAAATCGGCATTTTGCAGAAGACATGCGGCCACATATTCTCCGCATTCAGGGGAGGAGGAAAATTTTGCATCCGCAAACGTCAGACACTTTTGGAGGCTGCGAACCTGATCTATGCGTGCTTCTATGCCGGACGATTTGCTGATACACGCGGGATTTCCCTGATAATAGTAGTACACCGGGGACGAAACACAACCGATCGACTGCACGCGGCTTAATACTCTAAATATAAATTCCCGATCCTCTGCATAGCGAAGCGTCTCGTCGAACCGCAAGTTCTTTACCAACTCTGCGGAAAACAGCTTATTCATAACGATGCTATAGGTATATTGAGCTACGCAGAACAAATTCCAACAATACTCCCGGACAGAAACGTTTTTGTCCACGCTTCTGCCAGTGTCCCAATCAAATTCATTTGCTGTTCCAACAACGATATCGCCAAATACAAGATCATCATGATCTTCTCTTGCTTTTTGTAAAAACCGCTCATACATGACAGGGCTGATATAATCATCTGCGTCTACAAAGGCGATCCATGATCCCTTTGCCGCATCCATACCCAAATTTCTGGCATAAGATAAGCCTGTAACATCTGCGACGATCGTCTTGACGTTTTGATGACTATTTGAATATTCTTGACAGATCTCAAGAGTACGATCTGTAGAGCCATTTTCAACCAGTATAATTTCTATATCCGCGACAGTACTGTGCAATATCGAATCCACACACTTCCTCAATGTCTTTTCGCCATTGTGAACTGGTACTATCACGCTTATCATAAGATACCCTCCTATCAAAACGGCAGATTTCTATATCGCCAGTTGATCAGCCTTACATACCACTTACTCGTGTCTTTTATTGGCTGGGCTCCAGCCCACGGTGTTTTCGCTACTGCATCCCAATACAACTTCTTCAATGGATGGCGGCAAGTCCGCACCCAAGGTCGACTTGTAAAACTGGGTGTATAGTGGAACACAACAGGATGTGCTTTTGCCTGTGCAATCTCTTCTTCACTGTAAAATGGACTTTCTTCACGAAAGTACTTTAAGATTTTGGCACGACTCATTATGTAATGGATCGTCATAACATTATATTTTAGCGGAAGGATAGAAACGTCCTGATGGAAAAGCCCATTCAACACACCCTGATCATGGTGTGTAACGCTCCCTTGGTGCCGTGCAATGAAATCAAGGCAAGCCCACTCCGTGTCGATACTTCTCCATTTATTAAGATCAATTAGCAAAAGGCCCGCATTAAAGTACTTTTCCCCGCAATGCGCACCGATACTTTCTTTTGTTTCTCGGCTGACCGTATCCTGCACAGCCGCAATGGTACATCCGCGCATATCCCAATTCCAAAGTTCATCTATGCAATCACAGATGATCATGTCACAATCCAGATATAAGCAGCGGGAAACATCCGCAGGAAGCATACTTCCAATAAATAAACGGCCATAGGAACTTAGCGAAATAGGCCACTGCATATTCAGCGTCAATTTCTCACTCCACTTGGAAAAATCAATCCACTGAAGCCGCGAAAGCGGGAATTGGTTGATGATCTGCTGAAGCTTTCCTTTGCTATCAGAAGAAATACCATTATCAATCACATAAATGACAATCGCCGAACCCGCATTGTGGGAAAGCAACGAGTAAATCGATGCTCCCATATGCTGTGCGTAGTTATCATCGCTGGAATATACGATGTGCATAGGTTGCATTTCAGTGTCCCGCCTTTCTCCTGATATACCCCGTCAGCAGCCACCCCGCTGGCGTACACAGCACCGTCAGCAGCTTTTTGGGGGATTCCCTGATATAGTTCCGATTCCCAGCAATCTGGCTGCTGGAGCAGTAGTGGACGATATTCTTGAGCTGATACTGCCAAGTCAATCCCGGCACATCCATGATTGCTCTCCGGAGTTCGGCAAAGCTGCGGGGACTATTGATATATTGCTTCCAGATGTTCGCCGTCATGCCGTCCGGCTGATACTCCACCAAGCAGAAGCACTGGTTGACAGGATGAAACCGATACTGTTTGGACAACTTAATGATCAAGTAGTGTGGATTAAAGTTTTTCTCGCCAGCAAACACAGGCATCGGAGCCACAGTGCGCAGCAAGTCATTACGCACAACATATTTTTTGTCTCCCATAGCCGGAACACAAAGTAGGGATGCTGCGTTGATCAGTTCACTGTCCGGCAGTATTTTTCCAATCAGATCTCCATTCTGATCCACATCCAAACCAACCAGCCCTGCCGCGCCACTGTCCTTTACCTTTTGCCATTCATTGAGGATTCGTTCTATTGCATCTTCTGGCATAGAATCGTCAGAGTCGATACATACTGACAGTTCCGTTTCCATATTTGCAATGGCGGTATTATATCCTGTGTGCAGGCCGCCATTCTCTTTATAGATATAGCGAATGGGATATCCGTTTTCGCGCTCCTGCCATTCTGCGACAAGTTCTTTTGTATGATCTGTTGAGCCATCATCGATAATCAGCCACTCGAAGTTCTTACAAGTCTGACGATTCAGGCTCTCATAGCACTTAGGCAAGATATAAGCTCGATTATACGTCGGGGTAAAAACAGTTATCTTCGGCATTGCAACGTTCAAGTCCTTTACTTATCTGATAAAAGCAATCTTTCCGTCTGTAACAGCGAGCATTTCCTTCTTCTTGCTTTCGTCAAGGCCATAGCCCATGCGGTACTCATCGCCAAACGTGTTTGTTTCGTCCATTTGAGATTGAAACCGCGCGACATATTCGTCCACACCGCAAATTTTCTTGGCCGGAACACCAGCAACAACTGTCCTTGCAGGCACGTCATGCGCAACAATGCTGCCAGCACCAATCACAGCATAGTCGCCGATGGTAACGCCGGGCAAAATGGTAGCATTTGCTCCTATAAAAACATGGTCGCCAATATGCACCTGTCCGATTTTTGTATACCCAAGTGTTTTCTTTGTGCTGGCATCATGCGCCATAACCGTCACACGGATGCTCATCGTCACGTCATCGCCGATTGTAATCAAAAAGCAATGTGACGGGTCAATGAAACAGCCCTGCTGACGGTTGAAATTCTCGCCCACCTTCATCCCGCGTTCAATCAGAGCCTCGGTGGGAACCTCGCGGTTCAGCAGTAAAAGAATTCTTTTTAGAATTGCCATGCAATAACTCACTTCTTTAATATCATTTTTTCTATTTGAAAAACAAATTCACTTAGTACTGACGACAGTAAAAAGGCAACGGCCATGTTGAGAAAAGTGCTCTGAAAGTTTTGCATTTTTAACGGCCCCGTCAAGAAAATGTAGTGTACAAGATAGAACTCGTAGGTTCTATTGCTTAACGCAGCAACACATGATTTCACTGAGGAATTTTCTGCCGCATCAAACAATTCTCCGATCTGAAACAAAAATACTATGATTGATAGCGCGAGAATCAAGGAGCACAATTCCGTTGCAACAGAGTTGTAGAAAGGTGTTCCGTCAAAAAAGTGGCGGAATACTAAACGGCAGCAGCAAGAAAGAAGTGCGGTACCCAAAAGTAGGCCGTAATGATGTTTTCGGAGCAAGAGATGCGGTAAGACATAGAACCCAACAGCATAGCTCAGAAGCGAATTTAGTAGCGTGCACCAAATCGGAAGAACCGTGTAGGCCAGCAGCACACAAACAACAAGCCAGATTGCCGACATCGAAACAATTCCGCGTTTTCCCAGCCGGGTATGCTCCTGTAGAAGTGGTGTTAAAAGGTAGCAAATCAAGAGATGCGTCAAAAACCACAACTGCCCACAACCGGGTATGTACTTTTGTGTCAAGCCGCAAATTGGGATGATCGTCTGCCCCCAGATGGACAAATCAATAGACAATCCAGCAGCCAAATAGAGAATCGCCAGTATAGCAATAAATATGTAAAGTGGCAGTATCAACCGCTTTATCTTTCTTCCATACCACTTTAATTTGTTCTTTGGTGCCGCTTTCTGACCGTGTAGATATCCAGACAACATAAAGAATATCGGGACTCCAATATTGAAGATCTGCCCCAGCATTCCTCCAACTAGGGTGCCAGATTCGTTGCATGCGTGGCAAAGGAAAATCAAGGCAGCGCCGCAAATGCGAATAACATCTATTGACATAGCTTGTGTTCCTCGACGCTCTTAATGTAGAACTCCTGTAGTTTTACGACTTCGGTAGTGATATCGAAGCCGTGCGCGGCAATTTCCTCGCGGCGATCCGTTCGCGGGACGGCTCGCATCGTAAGAATCTTCTCCGCCCAAGCCTCCGGACTTGCGGACAGGGGCATGATATTCACCAACCCATCAGTCAGGATGCACTCGGGAGGAACCTTGTCGGAAATGATACAGGGCAAGCCAGACGCCTGTGCCTCCACCATCGTGACGGGCAGTCCCTCATACAACGACGGAAACACAAACACATCCATAGCTTGCATCAGGTCGGCGACATCGCTGCGAACGCCGAGAAAACGGACGTGCTCTGCAATGCCGAGCTCCTGCACCTTGGCCTGAATTCTCGGCATTCCCTCGCCGCCGCCGACCAGAAGCAGAACCGCGTCGGGCTCTTTTTTCAGCAAGGCGGCAAAGATGTCGAGGAGGAATGGATGGTTTTTAGGTTGGCTAAACCTTCCCACGTGTCCAATCGTGAATTCGTTTTCAAGGCCAAGCTGCCGCCGCATTTCTTGGCGCTTGGTTGGGTCACAGGTGTACGCTGCAACATCTATAGCATTGTTGATGATCTGATATGACGCTCCACCAAACATCCAATCGCCCGCATCTTTGCCGCAAGCGAAAAGATTGGTCGCATATTCAGGGATGCTCCGCTTATACCACAGCTTGATGGGATATTTCAAATTCTTATCCTGATTAGCACTGTGGCTGTGTGCAATCCGAACCGGGACATCATGCTGCTTGGCCGCCTTCAAAATGACCGAGCTCAGGCAGTCCTGATGGACATGAACCACCTTGTATCCCGTGTGTTCATCAAAGAAGCGATTCAGCGCAGATAAATAGCTTTTGCTCCACGGTACAAGACGCGGCAAGCGGTAGATCCTACCGCCAAGAGCCTCAATCTCATCATCGAACGCCGCCCGCTCCTGACGGTGTACCAGAAAATCGAACTGGATCTTCTCTCTGTCAATATGGCGGTAATAATTCATGAGCATGGACTCCAGGCCGCCGCGATCCATATGGGTAACGACTTGCAAGACCCGAATTGGACTCATCCCTCATCCTCCCAACTGCGCAAAATACTCTGCAACGGTCAGCCGCGCGAAGTCCTGATCAAACGGCTGGTTGATCGCATTGGCATAATAAAAATACGCCGCGTAGCCGACCACCATCAGCAGCGTCAGCAGCTTCCGGTCGCTGCCGCCGATCTTTTTCAGCATCCACGGCAGCGACAGCGACTGAAAAATCAAAAAGTAATTTGCCAGACGGCCGAAGTAATTCGCCGTGCCGAACAGACCAACAAACATGATCGCACCGTTGAGCATCGTCAGGTTCACAACCAGATTCTCCGTCTTGGAGCTGTCGGCAAACAGCTTGTCCCGGTAAAGATACGACAGCACGAGCGGCACATTGCAGACGAGCACGCGGAAAATGTTGACGCCTTCGCCCGTGAAGGACGAGACCGTATACTCCTCGCCGAGCATCGTCGTGATGCTGACCACCGTGCCGACCAGCGGCTGCAGCAGAAATCCGGCAGCCAGAAACAGCGCCAGCATCCAGTAGGTTTTCTTCGTCCACGGGCGAAACTCCAGCAGCGGTACCAGCAGATACATCAGAGAATAGGGATGAATCAGCGTCGCAATGAGCACTCCCAGCACATAAGGGATCCACTTTTTACGCAGTGCGAACAGCACCGAGATCACCGCGATGCCCATGGCCGCAGCCTGCTTGATGCCGGCAAAGGCGAACGTATAGCAGCCGGTGGTAAAGAGCAAAAAGACGGTCAGCGGGTAATTCGCAGAGATCCTATGCGCAAAAACAACATAGCACGCGATGGTCAGAAATGCCCAGAACATCAGGAAATTCTGCGTGGAAACGCCGTGCATTTTCAGCTGATAATTCACCCAGTTGAACAACGGGTTTGCGCCAATATTCTTGTCGGAGTCCTCCAAGAAGCCCTTGGAAATCAGCTCATAGCTGTGCCGGTAAGCGCCGGTGTCGTTGCAGCGCGTCCGCAGACCCGCAAAGCCCGCAAGCAGTACAAGGATCACCAGCGTGCAGAACACCAGCCGATGCCGCCGTCCGGGCTGCAGTGGCCTGACCGTCACGTGGTCAGCACACCACGCCAAGGCGATCGTTATGAGCATGAGGGTGACTAAATCGCGCATATCAAATCTCCAAGTGTTTGATGGTTTCCGCCACAACGGCGGTTTTGCCAAACTGCCGCTCCAGCCCGCGGCAGCCCATCGCCGCCCGCTGCGCGGGGGGCAGCTCGAGAAACCGCCGCATCGCGGCATAGAGCGCGTCCGCATCGCGCGCGGGGCACAAATACCCGCTCACGCCGGGCTCGACCGCCTCACGGCAGCCGGGAATGTTGCTCGTGATGAGCGGACGGCCGGAGGCGGCAGCCTCCAGCAGCACGTTGGACATACCCTCGTGGTAGGAGGGCAGCACAACACAGTCCGCCATGGCGTAAAAGCGCTTCATGTCCGACTGATAGCCGTGATACTTGACCACGCCGGTCTGCTCCAGCTCGCCCATAAGGGGCTTGTAGCCTTCCTCAAACGAGCCGACAACATGAAACTCCACCCCGTCGCCATACGTCTGCTTCATCCGCCTTGCGGCGGCAAACAGCTCGTCCACGCCCTTTTCGTGCATGACGCGCCCGACGAAGAGAAAGCGCACCGTCCCCTCCTGCGGGTAGGGCTGGCAGGGGTAATCCTCCAGATTGACGCCCGCGCCGTTGAGCACAACATCGCGCCCGCGCGGGACAACACCGGCGGCTGCAAGGGTGTCCCGGTTTCCGGCGTTTTCGAAAAACACGACCTTTGCCCCCGCCAGCACCGGCTTGTAGAGCGTCAAAACAAACCGCTTGAGCCAGCCGCCGGTTTCGATCGCGCTGCCGAGACCGGTAATGTTGACGGCATAGGGAATATGCAGCGCCCGGCAGGCAAGGCCGCCGTAGATGTTCGGCTTGATGGTGTAGGTCAGCACCAGATCCGGGCGAAGTCGCTTCAAGATCGCGCGGTACTGCCCCAGGAGTTTTGCATCGCGCGCAGGGTTCATGCCGCGCCGGTCGATGGGTAGCTCGATCACACGGTCAGCCAGCGCCTGCAATTCATCCCACCGGTCATTGCGGGGCACTGCAACGGATACCTCCGCGTGCTGTTTGAGTGCGGCGATCAGGTCTTTGCGAAAATCATACAGTCCACCGCTGTGGTTGGCTAAGATCAGGATCTGCATGGCTTTGTCATTCCACCTTATCCAGTTTTGTGATGACCACACTGTCATACATCATCATCACAACGTTTTCCTCATAATTTCCGAATACGGGCGTGTTCTGCACGCCGTTCAGGTTATTCTTGATGAGCTTGACGAAGTCTACACCCGCCCCATAAGCGTGCAGATAGGCGCCGCCAAAGCGCGGATTGACCTCTGAAAGGTAGTACACGCCGTCTTGGAAGAAGAAATCCATGTCCACAGGACCGTTGAATTTCAACAGCTGCGTGATCTGCTGAATGAAAGCAAACAGTGCCTCGTCCTTGAACGAGACCGTCTTGCTTGCTCCGCCGATCTTCGTCTCCAGCTTACGTTTGGAAAATGCGGAAACCGCCTTATGGCTGATCGTATCGATATACACATCGGCGTCCAGATCGCCGGTCATCAGCCGCTGAATGATCAGCGAGGGGTCTGCCTGACACAGCGCCTTGAGCGTGTCGGCATCGTGCACCTTGCGTGCGCCCACGCTGCCGCTGCCCGTCCTCGGCTTAACAAACACGGGAAACGCAAGCTCTCCGGCTGCAACGGCAGCCATTGCAGAGGCGTAGTCGCCCCATGTATCCGGCGTCGGAATACCGTGCGCGGCAAGAAACTGCGACATCTTGAACTTATCGAAGCACAGCTCCGCCGTCTCCGCGTAGGGTGCAAGCACCTCTACACCGATCCGCTCAAAGCGCTCGCGGTTTTGAGCCAGCAGCGCGATCTCCGGATCGATCAGCGTCGTGACAGCGTCGATCTTTTCCTTGCGGCAAATGGACAGGATCGTGTCCAGATAACTCGGATCATCAATGCGTGGCACAAGGTAATGCGCGTCCGCGACATACAGAGCAGGTGCCAGCTCGGACAAGTCAGCGGCAACGATCCTGTCGCCGTCATCCATGGACTTGCGAAAGTCCTTGAGCAGCTCAACGCGCCGTCCGGCGCTGCAGAATAAAATGTTCATTGCACTTCCTCCGGATGCTTTGCCGTTCCCGTAAATGCCTCCATCGTCGCGCTGCCCTCGGCGCTGATACCCTCCCGGCTGAGCACGCAGCGCAGCGTCATCAGCACGATCTTTGCATCCAGCGCGAAGCTGATGTGATCCACATAGTCCACATCATAGGCAAAGCGGTCTTCCCAGCGCAGGGCGTTGCGGCCGTTGACCTGCGCAAGCCCGGTCAGACCGGGGCGCACGGCATGGCGGCGGCGCTCGGTCTGCGTGTAATACGGCAGGTATTTGACCAGCAGCGGGCGCGGGCCGACGATCGACATATCGCCGCGCAGGATGTTCCACAGCTCCGGCAGCTCGTCGAGCGACGTGCTGCGCAGGCGGCGGCCAAACGGCGTGAGCCGCTGCGCATCCGGCAGCAGTTCGCCGTCCGCACCGCGCGCATCCGTCATGGTGCGGAACTTGTACAGGCGGAAGATCTTCTCGTCTTTACCCGGCCGATCCTGATGGAAAATAACCGGGCTGCCGAGCTTTTGGCGCACGAGCAGCGCCGTCACGCCCATGACCGGCGAGAGCACCGCGAGCGCACAGCCGGAGAGCGCCACGTCGAGCGCGCGCTTGACATACGTCTCATAAATGCGTCCCATCGTTCCCTCCGCTCAAAACAGGCCGCGAATGACGGCGCAGACCTGCGCCTGCTGCTCGGGTGTCATCTTTGTGTCGCTCGGCAGACAGACGCCGCGCGCAAAAACATCCTCGGCGACAGACCGCTCCGCCGTCTTGACAAAGGCGCAGTCCCGAAACACCGGCTGCAGATGCATGGGCTTCCAGATATGGCGCGCCTCGATGTTGTGCTCGGCCAGTGCCGCGATGATCTGCCCCGGCGTGACGCCGCAGTCCGGTGCGAGCAGCGCCGCCGTGAGCCAGCGGTTGCTGCGCACGTCCCCCGGCT
>ENA-ORNT01001415-ORNT01001415.1-human-gut-metagenome-genome-assembly--contig:-NODE-1415-length-16112-cov-20.734197_pt1 | contig 16112 bp, 17 predicted proteins | sample MGYA00242120_ERZ509032 | MGnify/ENA primary metagenome ERZ509032 (study PRJEB26280, sample SAMEA2338729) | human gut metagenome | biome: human gut; feature: human-associated habitat; material: faeces...
TCTTTATATCTTTCGAATTTGGCTTTTCCTGCTTCTGACATACCATTAGTATTCTCAGAAACATTTTTATCAAAAGGATTTTTCTTGGCATCACTCATTTTTCTGGTTTGCCAATTAGCATTGGATTCAACATCAGTAGGCTTATGTCGCTTATCTATTTCAATACCATTTAACGATTTGACTGTTTTTGAATCCTTAGCTTCGCTGAAAGTCTCTCCTGTATCCGTCATTGCATCAACGTAATCTATAGCTCCCTTTTTGGTGGCCTCCATTAAATCGAACATCAAATCATGACTATCATCTATTTGTTTTTGAAGTTCATCTATTTGTGCTACTAATAATTCTTCCTGCTCTGAGAGTATTTCATCAAAAGATTCAAGAGATAAATCTTCATGTTCTATTTCGACATCAGATCTGATAATATCATTCTTGTTTTCCAGTTCCATAGGTATAATACATTTAATATTGTTTTGATATTTGATTTACAATCTTCTTCATCTCCCCTCTAACCTCTTTCGGCTCCATCACCTCCACCTTCTCCCTATGCCACAATAGCATCTGATAAAAGTTATAGCTCGGGCGAAGCCAGTAACTGAATACACTCCAGCCATCTCCTTGCTCCACTTCTTCTTGTGAAGCATGAATAGGCCGTGCCCTGACGTAATCCACTTGACTGCCATACACCTTTATTTTAATAGGTACAGGGTTGCAGTCCTCATGATTCACGCCATAACAACCTTCAAAGTAGCTTTGCGGATTGATATGTGGTGAAGGTGAAAGTTGTTGTTCCGTCAGTTGCAAGTTACTGGTGCGCTCCAGTGCATAAACCGAGGGATTCTTACGATTCAGCGGTTCGGCAATGAGATACCAGCGCTGTTCCCATGTCTTAAGAAAGCAAGGAATACATTCGTGGTGCTTTACTGCTTGCCGGTTGAAAGAGTGATAGTCGAACTCAACCACTACCTTGCGGTCAATGGCTTCGAGAATAGCATGCAGATGTTCCACACCGCTGGGCACATCTTCCAAGACCAACTCTCTGCGATGCTTCATGGCCAGTTCGGAGAGCCCTTGCACGTGGAAAGCGGAAAGCAGATATTTGTAAAGCGAGTTGTTCTTTATATAGTCAAAATTGGAGATGTAATACTTCCTTGCTCCCGTATCATACTCTATGTCAATGGCGAAGACATTGGAGACATACTCCTTGTATCGTCCGAATGTTTTGGGTATGATTTCTCCGTCATAGAGAGAGGAATACTCCCAATGATGGTTGATTTCCTTGAGCGACATCGGTTTGCCACGCGACAGAAGCTCTATGATGTACAGGCATTTTTCAAGTTTTCCCATAGTGTTTTTCTTTATTCGGTTACAAAATAACTCTACTCCTCAGACAAAAAACGTCTTACCTGTCACGGTAAATTTGCAAAAAAAGCGTGGCACTGCAAAATTACGTCTTAGCTGAAGGTCCTAGGAAAACCCAATGAACAAGATGTAAGAATAGCAGCCCACGCTATAGCGTGAGAACCACTATGCTCTCTTTGTTCATTTGAAAATTTCCTAGGTTTTCAACTATAAGACAAGCATAACGCTTCTTCAATTTCTAATATGTCTCGGAGAGAGTTGCTTCAATCCGAATACAAAAATAGTTATTTTGTTGATGTTTTGCATTATAGAGAGCAAAAATTATAATTTGAATCCTCTACTTTTTCTTGGTTCTTCTGCTGATTGTCGCAGACCTTGCCGAAGTTTTTCCCATTGCTCTTTGAACCATTCGCTTATTGGTTGCCTGTTTATTGTAAGCACCAATTTATTATTATCAACCGAACTTTTCTCAACTTTGAAAATATCATTTTTGATTTCAAATCTTCGTTTATGCTCTTCGGAATAGATTTTTCCATTGCATCTGATAGCTTCTTTCTTTGTTAGAAGACAATCTATCATATCTTTGGTAAATCCAATGACTGTGCACAATTTTTCCATTCTCAACATTTCTTTGAGTATCGGAAACCAGTTGAATGCCTTTTCAAGCAAGGTGTTCAGTCTTGATATTTCCCTGTCTTTGGCTTCAAGTTCTTGGTTATGTATTCCTTGAAGATTGCGTATTTGTTTGTCGTGCTGTTCCTGTATTTGTTGCATCTTGGCTTTTAGTTCGTCAATACCCTTATTGTGCTTGACAACTTCCTGACGCAATTTCTCGTTGACTTGTTCCAGTTCTTTCAACTTTCCACTTCCGAAAAGAGAACCAATTCCGCTTGCTATGGCAGTGGCAGCATCAGTGGCTACGCTTTTGAGTTTGTCCGTGTGTATTTCCGATTTTACCAGTTTGAGCTCCTGTTCGGCAAGACTTACCTGTTGTTCCTTGTGTCGCTTGGTTTCATCTATGCGTTGCAGTTCGGCTTTCTGTTTCTCGATGATGAAATCATTTCGTTCCAAATGTTCCTTGCCTGTCTCGGATTTAGATTGCCCACGTTGCATGGAGAGTATGTCAGAAGCCAAAGTTTGCATTTCTATCATATCATTGTCATTGAGCTTTTGGCTCTTGCCTGTGTCGTGGTTCATCCAGTCGAATACGATGTGTGCGTGGTAATTCGGTTTGAACCATTTTTCACCTACTTGGAAACTTTCTTTGTCCTCTGCATCAGGCTGTCCGTTCAGCCAATGCCCTTCATCTTTGTGCAGGAAGATTTGAAGCGGAGTGATGCCCCAACGTCTTTGGCATTCCTCGCTAAATTTCTTCACGTCTGTCAATGTGGTGTCCGGTTTGATGAGCAACACACCCTCACGGATGGGCGAGCATCCTGCCACTTTTATGATTTTTCCGTTCTTCCCTTTGCGTTCACGCTCTTTCTCCTGCATGGCACGACCTGTCTTCTCCTTTACCATCCGTTTGATGTTGTCGTAGTGCGTCTGCAAATTCGGATTGCCGAAGTCCGGGTTTACCCACTGCTCGTTGTCGGCAGAGAGTTCGGACACAATGTAGATTTTGGATTCACCGATATTACGCATATACTCGGCAGTCCTTCGATTGTGAGCCTCACTTGATTTGGTGTTGCAAGGTTTGATATGTATGCTTGATTTTATTGCCATACTACTATTCTGATTTATTGTTTACGATAGATTACTTTGTTCGCTTTCGCAGAGGGGTTCTTAGGGGTACAACCCATAAGCGGAGTTTCCAAAGAGAAGGTCACTCTTTGGTCTGGGTTCTCAGCGGAGAAACGCCCTGAGTGGGTCATTAGGGCAAAGCCCTAATCCCCTCGGGAGAGCCCACAACTACGTAAGCGGAGCGTGTAGTTATAGTGGGCTATATCAATGGCAAGCCATTGTCTGCAAACTCCAGCCTACGGCTTCCGCTCTCCTCCGTCAGGGAGGTTTTTCATCATCGTTGCCGATTGGAGATGCACCGACCAGCACAAGGTCTAAATCGTCTATCAGTTTTTGCAGGACGGGATTCTTCTCTATCATCCGCTGGAGGATTCTCTCAGCCTCGACCAAGTGGTTGGCTGTACTCATCACCTTGCCCTCCCGTATCTGAAAGATAATCCAATCGGCTATGTCGATATGGGCTTCTTTTTGTTTCGGGGTGGCATTCCTTTCGATGATGTCCGAAACCACCACCTTACAAAAGTACATGCTCTCGGCTCGCTGTTTCCACTCGGCATAAGCATCGGCATCGGGAAAGAGAAGCACGGTTCGCCCTGACAGTACACGGAGTTTCTCTTCTCTCATCTGACTCTTACCACCCGTAGCCAGCCATACATAATCGGGGAAGATAGCAGAACCGATAACGGCACTCTTCTCGGATTCCACCAAGACCACCACCTTGTCGGGATGCGTTTTCAACAAGTGTTCCCCGAAAAGGCATTGGGATAGTTGCCAATCCTCTGCCAACACACGCTGCTTTTTCAATATGCTGTGTATCCAGTTCACTGCCGATGTCTGTCCTCCCTTGATACGGTGTCCGTCTTCGGGATTGTACTGCATCACCTTTCCCGTGCGTACCTTGCCCGTCCTGTCTATCTGCCAAAAGATAACAGAGCCGTCACGGGTAGCCCCCAAACGGTATTCCTCCAACAACCGCTTCAACACCTCTTTCGCCTTGTCGCCATAGTAGGAAGTAAGGAGTGTGAAGAGGAAACGGAAGAAATTGCTACGCTCGCTTTGCGACTTCTCCACATAGTGAGGGGGAATATAGCCGATGGCTGTCGGCTTACTTTGCTGCTTCACTTTCTTCTGCTCTGCTCTTTGCCTGTCAAAAGAGAAATCATTGGTAGTTCTGTGTTCAGGATGCTCTTGAAAATACTCTTTCGGAGTGTAGTGATACCCACAACCGCTTTCGTGGTTACATCTGCCGACCGATGGATGCAACGGCACATTATTTTCGTCCACGTAATAGACGAAAGAATGCCTGTCTCCGCATTTGGGGCAGGTATGCCGTGTTGCCGTTCCTTTATACTTCTGTAATGAATAATTGCCCATAGCTTAGTCCGTTTTTGATGGTTGATTGTCGGCTGTCCCATCCTGTCCCATTGTCCCACACTCTAAGGGTTGGGACAGTGGGACACTTGGGACACCTGCGTTTTTACTCTCTTTGCTGCGCTGGATGATACGGTTTACGGTGGACTTGCCACAATTCACCTGTGAGGCTATCTCCCTGACGGACTTGCCCGATTGGGAGAGTTGCAGAATTTGGCAATCCCTTTGGCTTGATTCATTGTCGCCCAATTTTTTCAAGTGTTCCTTTTCCGTGGAATAGCCCCTGAACACGAACTGCAAGAAAGCATCCACCTTGTCAATCTCGTAAACGATTACATTATCCGCATCATGAGAGAACGTGCCATAGCGCACTTTAAGCTGCTTCACATAGCGAAGCCCTCCGTCTTGGGCACTTTTTCCAATGGTGAACACGCTGTCAAAGAAATTGTAGAGCCGTTTGCTTCCGGCAAGGTCGTTGGATGTGATGGGACAATCCAAAGAGCGTTTGGGCGTATGTGCCAGGACAAGGATAGAGAGCGCATATCTCTTTTTGAGATTGTTCAGCTGAATCATCAGCCGTCCTGCGGCATCGCCTTTCTCCATGGCGCAACACAGGTAGGTAAGATTGTCAATGATGAAAATCTTGCAGTCGGTCTGCACAGCCATCTGTTCAATGCCGCCTATGATAGCTTCCTCAAAGTTGGCATCCAAAAGCTGGTTGCAGTCAATAGACACCCGATAGATTTTGTCGGGAAAGGTGTAGAGCTCTCCATGCTCGTTGGTATAGCGGAGCTGGAACTGCTTTTCGGACAGTTCAAAGTCCAGATACAGCACATTGTCGGTTCGGGCGATGCGGTCGGCTATCTGCACGGCAAGGATGGACTTGCCCACGTTGGAATCGGCAAACAAGCAGGAGAGTTCCCCCTCGTACCAAAAGCTGTCCCACAGCGCACGGGGCGTAGGCAATAACGATGCTTCAAGAATGGTTTGGTTTGCCGTCTTGATATTCATCATGCCTACACTGTCGGGCATACCGTTATGCGCTTGGGATGCTTTTGTGAGGTCGCCACGTATCAGGTTGATATAGTTCTTATCCTCTTCCATATCATTCACCAGTTACGTGGGTTGGGCTTGCGACGGTGGGAAGAGGATAAGGACTTGTTCAGTTCCTCGTCTGACAACGGTATGGGATTCTTTCGGGCGGTTTCCAGCCACTTGTCCAGTTCGTCACGGTAAAGGCAATAGCGTTTGCCGGGCTTGGTGGCAGGGATTGTCCCTTCTGACAGTTTCATGTAGAGCGTACCCTTAGGGATACCTAAATACTCTGCTGCCTCGTCCACAGACATGGGCACGTGGGTGTCCACCGTTTTGGCATTGTTCACACTGCGCTGCTCGGCGAGCAGGCTTTTCAGGCTCATCACTTCGTCTCGAAGCTGAGCGACAACCTCGGGGAGGTCGTTGAAGGTAAGAATTGATTTTTCCATTCGCGTACTCGTCTCTTTTGTAAGACTTGGCGCAAAGGACTGAAATGATATATCCGTGAATATCTCCACGACACGTCATTGCAAAATAATTCCCGAATAATTAAGCCCAGCCATAAATGACGGGTAAAATTACTCGGGAAACGATGTAAAACAGGCGGTTATGAGTTACCGGATGGTTGTCGTTGGTGTCGTGATTATCCTAATTCCGCACATAATCCTCGGGATAGTGGAAATCAAGTTTGCCGTTTTCGGGTTCATCAATGGGAATTTCCGTCTTTAACGGCTCTACCTTGAAATTCTTGATGGTTGATAAGTCTGTATCAGCAAACGATTTCGGGAAAAGGGCTTTGATGAACTTGGCACGGTTATCCCCATTGTAGTATCTCTTGTACAGGAAACGCTCAGAGATATTCCATACGAAGTGACGGAGTGGAATGTTGTTGATGTCTTTGGTAAACGGTCTTTGTATGGGCTTCGGGGTATAAGTGTTAAGATTCATCCATTTGTCCACCTCAGTACAGATGTGGTTCACGGTTTCTTGGTCGGCAATGCGAGGCAGGTAATAATGGCAATACTCCATGACCATGCGGATGCGCTCTTCCTTTTCCCGTTGCTCTCTGCTTGCGTAATTGGCACGGTTCTTTTCGTGAAGATCCGGGGCGATAGTAAGCTCTATCGGTTGTGTTTGGATAAGTGTCTCTTCTTTTGTCGGGGATGATTCGGGTACAGGCTCAGGGACTGATGTAGGTCCAGGCACAGATGTGGCTTCTTCAAGTGTATTTTGTGACAGTTCTTCCTGCACCTCTATGGCTTCGGCAATCGTTTCTTTCTTGCCGAACTTGATTTTGTAGATTTCGTATGTATCAAAGATAAGTGTCTGAAAGGAGAGATAGAGCAACCATCCCAACAGGTTACAGCATACGAATACTATCCACCTGACAAAGTTGTCTTGGTTGAAGCTGTCCGCTATTACCAGCGTGGCAATGGAAGATATTAGGACGATGGCGAAGCCGACAAAGCCCAAGATGATGTATTTGTCCTTGATTGATGATTCCATATTTCGTTGAGAGATTGAATGTTCCTGTATTATTTTGTGCAAAGTTAATGCTATTTTTCCCAATTACTGCCCGTTATTTGCGGTTAGAACGGTCTTTTTCAATGTATTTCACGAAATGTCATCATATCATACTCTGTTTCATACTCTGAGGGGCTTATAAATGGTGGCATCAAGCCAAAAACATAGAGGGGCGATTATAGCCTTGTAGCCATAACCGCCCCTCTGAATACCTGTCAATGTGAGACATTTATGCCTCCTTGCGCTTCAAGGTTATCTTGTCCACCACCTGACACATCTGCTGCGCTGCTATCTTGGAATAGATTTGTGTGGTGGTAATGTTCTTATGTCCGAGATAGGCTTGGATGACAGCCATGTCCGTTCCCATTTCCACGTGCAGGCTTCCGAAGCTGTGGCGGGTACAGTGAAAGGTGATTTTCTTGGTTATCCCTGCTGCCGTGAGCCACCGTTGGAGTGGTCCTTGCAGCATCTTGTCCTTGAAATCCTCAAAGATAAGTCCCTCGCCCCGTTCTCCCAGCAGTCCATAGGCTTCATCACTGATGGGGTTATGCACTATTTCTTTGGTTTTCTGCATACGGGTGGTAACGAACATCCTGCCGTTGGTGTATGGTTGTATCTGCTGCCACGTGAGCTGTCTGATGTCGCTCTTTCTCAGTCCCGTAAGACAGGCGAAAAGAAAAGCTTTTTTCAAGACCTCCTCCTCACAGGGTGTTTCGGCAAGCCGTATCAGTTCCTCTTGGCTCAAATGCTCCCTGATGGTGGGAATGCACTCGATGCGGTCTAAGAAGCCGTTTGGGTTCTCCTTTATCTTCCTGTCACGGTAAGCGGTGTGCAGCACGGCACGGAAAGTTGACCAATAGCCTGCTGCGGAGTTGATGTGCAGCTTTTGGTTGGTGTGGATGGATTGGGGTGCATCAAGCAGGTATTCCATGAACTTGCGGCACAAATCCACATCCACCTCCTCAAAGGTGCATTTGCCGTTCACGAACCGCTGGAAATGCTTGTATACGTGCTGCCACTTGATATTCTTGCGGTCAGCCAGTCCTTTGAAATAGGCAAGGAAATCGCCCTTCATCTTGGTCTTGTCAAAAAAGCCGTTGTTTTCATTGAAAATGGCTTCGTAGCGCTGGTTGCGCAGGATGACCGCTTTCTTCATCATGCGTGCGTTGAAGTCCCGTTCCTGCTGGTTTGCAGGTTTGGCGAAGATGTAAATTCCTAAGGCTTCACGTGTAATCACTCTCATGGTGACATTGTCACGGTAGCCGGGATAGTAGTCAAGGCATAGTGAATACTGTGTCCCGTTCTTAATCTTGCGCTTACGCAAGGTAACTGTTTTGCATTTACTCATAATAATTATGTTTTAATTGGTTGTATACATTTTGGAGTTGTATCCATGTTTCCGATGGCAAAGGAACAACGTGAAATATCCGTGAATACCTCCACGATACATCATTTTGAAATAATTTTCGATAATCCCGATTTTTCACGGTTATTTGTTCCTTTCAGCCATGACACGCTCCACATCTGAGCGCAAAAGCAGGTTTTTCACACCCACCTTTATCTTTTCGATGTGCTTCACCTTGACGATATGGCAGATGTTGGCTGACGAAAGACCATAGATTTGCTGCACCTGCTCAACGGTATAGTAGCGTTCATCGTTCACAAGGTCAGTTCTGCGGAGTTCGTTCAAATGTGATTTGGAGTAATAGGTACGCCCGTACTCTCTTTTAGTGGGTATCTTATGGCGATAGGTGTAGGCACGGAGTGCGGTCGGCTTCATGCCGAACAGTTCCTCCACCTCCTCGGTCAGTAGCCAGTCGGTAATTTCGCTAATATCAACTGCCACACCGAAAAACTCGTCAATATGCTTCTTGCTGTAATAGTTCTTTCCTGCGATACGGCAGATGGGGATATGGTTACGCTTGGCGGAAGTGTAAAGCCATGACTGCTTTACCTTAAAAAGGGACATCACCTCCTCGCCCGAATAGAAGTCCAACACTTCTTCGCTTTCCTTTTCCCTTTTTTCTCTTTTGGCAGGTAAGGAAGATGAAGATGATTTCCTTGGTGTGGAGGTGTTGCCGGGCAGGATGCGGTGATAGGGATTGCCCTCCAACATCTGCTCGATGTCGGCTCTGCGGATGAATGCCATGCGGTTGCTGATGCGTGAGGCTTTCAGCTTGCCGATGGCTACAAGTTTGTAAATGTACTGTCGGGAACAGCCCATGAGGATGGCTGCTTTGGAAAAGGTGAGATACTCCTGATGCTGTATCTCCATCAAGGGTTGGGCGACTTTGAAGAGGTTGTTCTTCTGCATCACTCTGGCTCGTTTGGCTTCTGCCTGACAAGCCTCACTGCAATATCTTTGCATACCGCTTCGGGTTACAAAGGACTTGCCGCAAAAACTGCATTTTCTGGTTGCTTTCATACCGTTTTATCGTTTAATGGTTCATTTCTTCAATCCTATATCTCTGAAATGGTAAACGGATGTGAACGGAAGTCAACCATTGTCGCTTTTCTACACAGTGTGACTGTTTCCGCATATCGGGGCGGTTATTGTCGCTTGTCGTAAACGGTTGTAAACCCTTGTCAACTGTCTGCACGGTGTGACAAAAAACAAGCCCCGCAAATTCTCCACGTCAGAAATACGTCTCAAAAATATGTGGAAATTTGGGAAGCGACAAATGGCAACCGAAAAGTGTTAAATTTTAGAATATGCTGGTAATTAAAGATTTACACTCGGATATTTCTGATTAGTTTTGGTTGTTCTATGGTTATAAATACAACCTGAAAAACAACTAAGTTCTATAGATGTAACAGATGAAGGAATCTCAATGGAAGTTAAGCCGCTACAATCTCCAAAACATCCTTTACTCAATGAAGTTATAGAAGAAGGTATTTTTATGGAAGTAATTCTCCTGCAACCAGAAAAGCATTGATCCCCTAACGAAGTCACAGATGATGGTATTGTGATGCTTGTTAATTTTGTACATAATTGGAAGCATCCCTGTCCCAACGAAGTAACTGATGAAGGAATTTTTATCGAAGTTAAGTCTGTACAACCATAGAAGCATTTTTCACCAAAAGCTGTAATCTTATAAACATTACCATTTTTCGCTTTCACGCTTTCAGGTACCACAATATCCCCAGAATACTCTGCCTCTGTATTGGCCATGAGAGTTGCCGTTTTGGTATCCGAATCTATTAAATAACGGAGTCCACCTATCACTTCAAACCTAGCACCTGCCAATGCTTTGCTTCCAATCATAACCATCATAACTATTAAAATGGCTAAACGCTTTGAGATACTGCAAGTTCCATTGCTGACTTCCCATTTCTTACAATTAAATAAAGTAGATTTTTTCATTGCATAACAATTTTAATATGAACTTCTTTTAGTTTTTTGCAAAGATAAACATTTATTTTTATCATCCATCCTTTTCCGTAATCTTTTTTCTAAAACATATTGTTTCTATTTTGCTATGTACATAAAAACGAGAGTCGAGGAAGAACGCATCTTCCTAGACTCTATTATATTGTTTCTTTTTAGAATCAGCTATTTCATAACTATCTTTATCGAATAATAGTCCACTTTGACTATCAGGATTTAGTAAATATCTTAATGGCTCCGACGCTTTCGACACCCTCTACATAGGTAGTGAGAAGTTTCCACAGGCTGACACTCCCCTTGGTACCGTGGATGTTAATGGTATAGTGTAAGCACTAATACCATTAACATAATTAATACTTAATTGCTGTCATTTTAGTTCATATCAATAATTAATGAAAAATTATAGCTATTATTATTGTTTTCTTTCTTTTTTTGTATTACTTTTGCATTTAACAATGCGTGAGTTCTTTACATGGAATTCACATCATCGACAAACAGCCTATAATAAAATTAATAATCTACAAAAAATATAACTTCCTGTGAAGCAATGAATGGATGGTTCCCTGTCGATAATTCACTCGGGAGTTTGTCTTATTAGCCTTATGAAAAAATTCTATTATCAATTGCACTTGCTTTGATTACTACATTCGCTTTGGCACAAAATACCCACTTTAAATTTATGGGTATAGAACTAGATGGCTCAATTACAGATTTTCAATCTAAGCTTTATGCTAAAGGTTTTAAAAATACAGAACTTCCTTATGACAAGAAAAACGGAGCACGTATTTATGATGGAACATTTATGGGAGAAGCAGCTTCCGTTGTAGTCTTTTACAATGAGAGAAGTAAACAAGTATATTCAGCAAAATCTGTTATACAGAAATATGGTAAGACAAGTATTCAAAATTTATTTAATGATATAGAAGCTAAACTAGATATTAAATATGGAGCAGAAAACAGGGAAACAGAGTCCGTACAAGATGAATATTTATATGAATTCAAAAAAACTTCTTTTGATCTTGAAAATGGTTATATAATATTATCTGTTTCTTCATTGGGATATTCTGATACAGGAAGATTCTTTTTACATATAGAATATGGAGATAAGCAAAACAGCTTAAAAAATACACAAGAAGAAATGGACGACTTGTAAATGTTTCAATGTTTCTATATCAATATGAATGGAATTGATTTTCTAAAAAATTTTGTGGGAATATTAATTGTCATATTATTTGTAATTCTGCCTATCTTAGGTTGGCTCGATAAACATTTTCATACATTATTAATTTTTATAGTGTTGATTATTCTTATTGCTGTTTTAATAGGCATGATATACATAACTATAAAAGACTGGTGGGACAAACGAAATGAGTAATATTTAACGTAACTGTTTATGACAAAAAAACTACTCATATATGCCCTAAACTAGTTTGGTGAACTCGTTGTTTGTATTTTTGAGGAGAATGGGATTGAGGTGTATATATAGTGTGTGTGAAAATAAAAATAATTACAAAATATTTGGAACTTCGAAGAATAATACCAAAATTTGCAGCAACAGTTCCCATCACGCTTCCCGTAGAACAGCGAACCAGGGTGGGACTTTTACTTTTTTACACGTTTATGAAATATTCAAAACAGCCTTAGACTATTCTGAAATCCTTGATTTGTTAGTATCACGTGGTCTTATTATTTCAGATAGAAACAAAGCCATAGAATGTTTGAAAGTTGTAAGCTATTTCCGCTTAGATAATTATTTTCACCCTATGGAAAGTGATAAGGCTCGTCACATTTTCAAACCTGGTAGCACTTTTGAAAATGCAATGGATTTATATCGCTTCGATTGTGGTTTGCGCGAACTGATTTTTACAGCCATGAAAACCGCACACATTCTCGTCACTATCGTTCCGAGTATGTACGCGGTTGCCTACATCGACAAGCGATGTTTACTGCCCTCCTGGCATTTATAAATACTGCCCTATGGTTTTATCCATTTAGAACTTTCTTCTAACACCTGCTAATGCTTTGCTTCTAATCATAACTGTCAAAATGGCAAAACGCTTGGAGATACTGCAAGTTCCATTGCTGACTTCCCATTCCTTACAATTGAATAAAGTAGATTTTTCATTACTTAGCAATGTATTTTATAGTTTTTACAGAGCCATCAGTATAGGTAACTTTCATAATTGTCAGCCCTAAAGTTGGATTGTTTAATCTACGGCCCTATAAATCATAGAACTCTGTTGATACAGGAGCTGTTGTTTTTACTTTTATACCATCAGATGTCTGATATACGATAGGCGAAACAGTTCGTTCGCCTCCTCCGTAGTAAACACTCTGAACACCCATTTTACTAAATCCACCTTCATACAGATAAACTATATGTTCGCCATCTTGCAAGGTGAAATCCAAATCATCAGTAAACGAGTATGGAATCTCTGTCATATTCTCTTCTATGCCTGTATATAAATCAGTCGTAAACTCGTAAGCTTTATCATCACCATAGATAATATATTTCATCTTCTCAGGATTAATCCAATTGCCATTTACATCTTCGGTTGGCAATGTGAATATTAAGCCTCCATAGCCTGCATCTTCGTTATATTCCATATAAGTACTTATTATTGGAGTGACAGGAGTTGTAGCAACATCATTGAATGGACTAAACTCTGGACTATCATAAGCTGCATCATAACTCAAAATGCCATTACCTGCATTATATAGCAACGAAAGGTCTGTCTTAAAGGTACGAGACTTTTCATCTAGTGTCATTGTGATATTTGGAACAAGTTCGTATTCTATATAAGTGACATCATCTGATGGATCATAAACCTCTTTTCTCTTGGCTCCTGCAAGATAGAAATAATATCCATAGGTTTCGTTAAGCCCCAGGTATTGCATTGAAGGAATGGTAATAGTACTTCCAACAATATTACCTTTTACCCAGCAATCAGGGTGTGCGGATGCTATACCTTTAATATATAAATCATTATCTTTAAAGACAACGGAAACTCCCTTACCAGTTCCATCAGAACACTTCATGGCATAAGTGAGCTCTTCTGCATCCGCAGGCACTTCTACTGTAGTATCTGTAAACTTGCGAAGTACATCACCTGCATTACCATATCCTCCCCAAGTTCCTTCTGCATTTGCAAGCGCAAGCATGATGCTATCACCGCCAACTAATGAAATGCTGTCACCCTTAATAACATACTTAAGGTCTGTATTTACGCTATCTGCAACAAAGGTATATGAGGTTGCTGAAAGTTTTTTTTTGCGAAACTTTGTCGCATATATATTTGTCGACTCTGTGTAGTCCTCATTATATTGCACATCAACAATCTGAGGAGTGTGAAACGTAATGGTATCACCATCACGCTGACCTACTATATAAGAATATGTGTCATATTGGGTAATTGGATTATAAACATATACTTTGTTTTCATCACCCAATACTATATTACAAGCAGAACCTTCCATTTTTGCTTGCTGTACACTACCTGCTGCAACAAAATAAGCTGTTGTCTTACGATAATAGCTACGCTTTTCACCTTCTGCTGAATAGATAATGTCATCAGCTGTCTGGCTTTCGGTTACTCGAGCTGGGGCATTATGGCGACGTTGTGTCATTAGATGTTTTACATAAGGTGCTTTTTGAACAGAAAGAATCTGCCCCCAATCTTTCTTAAAAGTAATGCTCTGTGCATAAGTTGTCCCAGCTAATGCTGTGGCAGCGATAAGGAGTAAAAATTTCTTCATAATACTGCTTTTTTAGTTAATAATTCATTTGTATTTGTGCTCTCCACACGCTGTTTTATATTGGTGCATGAAAAGTGTTATTCTGATGAGGCAAAAGTAATACTTTTAACTATAAAATGCAAGTATTTGCTGCTTTATTTTTATAATTTGTAGCATATTAATGCTTTATGCTTACTATTTGTTTAATAATTAGATGGCGATAATAAAAACAAACCATTATTGCTACGAATTTAACGGGACACTTATGTTTGTATTTAGAAAATGAATTACCTTAATAAAAAAACAACAATTTAAGGCTATGTTAGCTATTAAATCATTATATTTGCAAGCATAATTATATAACAATAACTAAGAAATATGAAAAAGATTAGTTTATTTATATTCATGGCATTCTCTGTTGTTGCCTCTATAGCTCAAGAGAAAAAGGAATACACTATGAGAGTTTGGAACAATGGCTCTTACACTTCATTTTCTATTGAAAGTGTCGATTCTATCACTTTCGCTGAAGAGGTAAAGCCAGATAATGTAACAACAGAAAATGGATATCAAAGTGAAAGCTCTTTTAAGGAAGCTCTTTCTTCCATATATGCAAGATTCCAAACTTTTATCACAAGTGAGAAGAAGATAGAGGAGTTAGCTCTTGATGGAGGATATGAGAGTATATCGGCAAGTAATCCAACTATTAAGCAAGCATGGACAAATGGCTATTCTGCCATCAACTATTGCAATCGTTTAATTGAATTTAGTTTAGGAAAAGATTATCCTTTTGATGTTAAGAAATATAGAGGGCAAGCTATAATTCTTAGATCTATCATATATTATATGATGGCACAGATATGGGGCGATATTCCATACATAGAGACAACGAATATCGACATAGCTTTCAATCCTCCGATTGTTTCTAAACAAGAGATTATTTACGATAGTTACAATTTGATAACAACAAATATCAATGATGTACAAGAAATAATTGAATATCCATCACAAAGTGTAAATAGCAAAAACATTCGTCCTCTTTTAAATGAAATGGCTATGTATATAGAAGGAAAGCCATACGAAAGTTGTACAACTCTGGAAAATTTAATAATGCAGCTTGACAACTCTGCAGAAACATATACGATTGTTGACGACACATATAATCAACTATTGGAGAAAGAATTCTCAAAGTCTATTACTGCAGAGGAGTTGGCAACTTTGTGGAAAGATGCACGACCACGATATGGTGTATGGCTTGCTCTAAAGAGACTAAAATGCTACACACCAGCTAATGGTATGGCAGAATGCTTACTCTTCCCAATACCAGAAGAAGCCTTAATGACACTTCCTTGTTTGAAACAAAATGAAGGGTATTGATTATTGTTTTTTGTTAAACCATAAACATGTATATAATAATATGTTTCCGATTAATTCCACAGATAGGCTCATTTTTGTGAATATTAATAATTCATACGAAGCTTTTATCTATAACAGGAGAACAAGTTCTTACTTCCGTGAAAGTTTATACGATTGTACAGTAAAATATTGGCGTATATCTGAAAAGAAAGCAGCAATGGCAACACATATTATTGGTTGCTATAAAGGTAAAGTCGTTGAGGTGGTTAAAATCAATAGCTTTAATACTATCAAGTCTGAAGAATACTTTGGAAGAAAAGTTTTTGAGGGTATAGAAGAACCGAATTCGCAATATATTGGTTTAGATATTCGTCATCTATATGATAGCTTAGCTAATTTCATCGTTAGGTATTGGAATTACTAAGATTCGTTTTTAAAAGAAACAATGAGAGGGTGTATCACACGATATATCCTCTTCTCAAAATCTTTTTTTGAATCCTTTATAACGAAAAAGAGCCTTAAGAAAATCTTAAGACTCTTTTGCGGTGTGTACGAGGCTCGAACTCGTGACCCCATGCGTGACAGGCATGTATTCTAACCAACT
>ENA-ORNT01001421-ORNT01001421.1-human-gut-metagenome-genome-assembly--contig:-NODE-1421-length-16058-cov-18.431669_pt1 | contig 16058 bp, 10 predicted proteins | sample MGYA00242120_ERZ509032 | MGnify/ENA primary metagenome ERZ509032 (study PRJEB26280, sample SAMEA2338729) | human gut metagenome | biome: human gut; feature: human-associated habitat; material: faeces...
ATGTGCAACTTTTTACTCATATTTATCAACTTAAATTAATTCCGCCAACGGGTAAGGAATAGATTTCCTAAAGCTCTGAATTTCCAAGTATGCTCATCTCCTCGTTCATCTTGAAAACAAAAGGATAAATTATTATGGAGTTTGAATAAATCTGGATTAAAGTGCTTGAGCCACAATCGCCTTGGGTTATCTTTTACATAGCGTATCATCCTATCCAATTGTCCTTCGCAATGTAATATGCGCTCATGATATCCGCTTGCAATATGTTCCCAAATGCTTTTCCTTTCTGAGAATATTCTGCCGAAGGTGTCATCGCTTAAGAATTCTTTCTTGTATAGTGCTGTGCATGCACTCTTGTAGCTTCTGATAACTTCGCCAATACTCTTTGGCATAGGCTCCAATACTTGGATTACACCATGTAGATGGTCGGGCATAACCCTTAGAGCCAACATCCTAAGCTTGCAGCCTTTTGGCGATTGATGAGCAGGAATACCTCTAAACATCTCTGCTACCGCTTTCCCAAATGTGGAAAGCGATATATATGCTGTATCTTCAGTTATGATAATCAACAAACAGACTAATACTTCTTCCTTATCAGAGTAAGTCCATCTCTTAATGGTAGTATCACCACCTCTGCACGAGGATCGTTGGCTATATGGTCGTTGAACTTGCATATTCCTTGCGTCTGGTGGTCGTGACCATATGCTTCGTCTACCACATGTCCATCCCAAAGAGTGTTGTCAGCAAGAATAAAACCGCCAGGCTTCAATATTGCCATCACCATCTCGTAGGTTTCAACATAAGTACGCTTATCGCCATCAACGAATGCCATATCAAACTCTATACCGAGCTTAGGAGCCAAGATGTTAGCATCGCCAATCCTGAAATCAATCTTGTCAGCCACAGGCGAACCTTCTATCCAAGGGCGAGTGAAGTCTTCCATCTCGTCGTTTATTTCGAAGGTATACACCTTTCCACCTTCTTTCAACCCTTCAGCAAGGCAAATAGCGCTATATCCGCTAAACGTTCCCACTTCGAGAATGTTTTTCGGATTTATCATTTCCACTATCATCTTCAGCAGTCTGCCTTGCAGATGTCCGCTTGCCATTCTGCCATGAATGGTATGAATATTTGTGGCACGATATAGACGATAAAGATAGTCGCCCTCTTTATCAATATGTTGAGTTATATATTCGTCGATGGTCATGTCGGTTTGTTATTCTCAATCCTTATGGTTGATGATGGCTTCTATTGCAAGTCTGTAAGAGTCGAGACCAAAGCCTGCTATCACTCCCAAGCATGCGCAAGAAATATATGAATGATGGCGGAACTCCTCGCGCTTATGCACATTAGAGATATGCACCTCTACTACAGGACATTTCAAGCTGCGTATGCAATCCTGCAATGCTATCGAGGTATGAGTGTAAGCGCCTGCGTTTAGCACCACTCCGTCGTATGTGAAGCCTACCTCCTGCAGTTTATTGATAAGTTCGCCTTCTATATTGCTTTGGTAATATTCCAATTCTATATCAGGATATTGCGCAAAGAGTTTAGGCAGATAACTCTCGAACGAGTTGTCGCCATAGATACCAGGCTCACGAGTACCTAAGAGGTTGAGGTTGGGTCCGTTGATGATTTGAATTTTCATAACTGTATGATGTGTTGTGTAAGTTTTTATAAGTTAAGTAAGGTGCATAATGCAAAAGAAAACGATGTTTCCTTTTGTTTTCTCGCTCATTTGCACTAACTTTGCCGACAAAAGTACGAAAAAATATGGAAACAGACAAGCAATCGGCTACCAATATGCTTAAACGCTACATGCGGTACCTTAAGTTGGAGCGCAATCATTCCGACAATACCATAGAGGCCTACCGTCATGATTTGCTGATGTTGCTTGACTTCCTGAAAGAACACGACTTACAGCCTACTGCCGTCAAGCTCGACGATTTGCAGCAGTTTGCTGTCACCCTCCACGAGAAGGGAGTTGTTGCAAAGTCGCAAGCCCGAATACTCTGTGGCGTACGTGCTTTCTATCGTTTCCTTCTGCTCGATGGCTATATAGATGCCGACCCTTCGGAACTTCTTGAGTCGCCAAAGTTACCTTTCCATATTCCCGAGTATCTTACTCTTGAAGAGGTAGACCAATTAGAGGCAAGTTTCGACATGAGCAAACCCGAGAGTCAGCGCAATAGAGCGATTATTGAAGTACTCTTTTCTTGCGGTCTGCGTGTTAGCGAACTCGTAAACCTTAAACTTTCAGATCTTTATCTCGAAGAGAAGTTTGTTAGGGTGATAGGCAAGGGTAATAAGGAACGCCTCGTTCCTATCTCCGATAAGGCTATTCACGAGCTGGAGCTATGGTTCTCCGACCGTTGTCATCTCGATATAAAGAAAGGCGAAGAAGACTATGTGTTCCTAAATCGCCGTGGCAGTCATCTCACTCGTGTGATGATACTGATAATGATAAAGCGTCAGGCTGAAGAAGCCGGCATCAAGAAAGTTATCTCTCCGCATACCCTTCGCCATAGCTTTGCTACAGCATTGCTGAAGGGTGGGGCAGACCTCCGTGTTATCCAGGCTCTGCTTGGTCACGAGGATATCGGAACCACAGAGATATACACCCACATCGATTCTACCATGCTTCGCGAAGAGATATTGGAACATCATCCTCGCAACAGAATGTATCAGCAAGAACATCACGGCAACCAACAGTGATTAAACAATTTAAATACAAATAATAAAAACATGAGATTAAGAAAACTTTTATTGTTAGCAATAGTATTTATTGCTGGCATTTCACAGGCTCAGATGCAGATGCCTCCTATTCCGCTCGATTCTGCGGTAAGGATTGGTAAGCTCGACAACGGACTCACCTACTACATCCGTTACAACAACTGGCCGGAACATCGTGCTAACTTCTATATCGCACAGAAGGTTGGCTCAATACAGGAAGAGGAAAGTCAGCGTGGTTTGGCTCACTTCCTTGAGCATATGTGCTTCAATGGCACCGACAATTTCCCAAGCAACGACCTCATCCGCTATTGCGAGTCTATCGGCGTGCAGTTTGGTGGCGACTTGAATGCCTACACCAGCATCGACCAGACTGTTTACAATATCGACAACGTGCCTACAACTCGTCAGAGCGCTCTCGACTCTTGTTTGCTCATCCTTCGCGACTGGGCTGATGGTCTTACTCTCGACCCTGAAGAGATTGACAAGGAGCGTGGCGTTATCCACGAGGAATGGCGATTGAGAACAAGCCCAAGCTCTCGTATGTTTGAGCGCAATCTCGAGAAGCTTTATCCTAACTGTAAGTATGGTAAGCGTTATCCTATCGGCTTGATGTCTGTCATCGACAACTTCAAGTATCAGGAGCTTCGCGACTACTATGAGAAATGGTATCATCCAACAAACCAAGGTATCATCGTAGTTGGCGATATCGATGTAGACCATACCGAGGCTATGATTAAGAAGCTCTTTGGTCCTATCACCAACCCTGAGAATACCGCTCCTATCGTCGACGTACAGGTTCCTGACAATGCAGAGCCTATCGTTGTTATCGACAAGGACAAGGAGTTCCAGTCGAGCGACATCGAGATTATCTTCAAGCACGATGTATATCCAGACTCTTTGAAGCAGTCGCCAGAATATATCATATATGAATATGTTAAGGATGCTGCCGTTACAATGCTCAACGACCGTTTGTCTGAGGCTGTACAGAAGTCTGACTGTCCTTTCGTAGATGCTAATGCTTCCGACGACAACTATATCTTTGCTAAGACCAAGGGAGCCTTTGCCCTCTCTGCAACACCTAAGGATATGTCGCACGTGGCTCCATCGCTCAAGGCTATCCTCGTAGAGGCTCGCAAGGCTGCAGAGTTTGGTTTCACTCCTACCGAGTATGCTCGTTTCAAGGAAACTCAGCTTAGTGCTATCGACAAGATGTATAGCAATAAGGACAAGCGTTACAATTCGCAGTTCTATGAGCAGTGCAAGGGCAACTTCCTTAGCAATGAGCCAATGCCATCTATCGACTACACATACGAGATGATGAAGCAGATTATTCCTTCTATCCCATTGGAGTATATCAACGGTTTCATGGAGCAGTTGTTGCCAAAGAACGATAGCAACATGGTAATCCTCAACTTCAACAACGAGAAGGAAGGCAACGTATATCCTACCGAGGCTCAGCTCCTTGATGCTGTCAAGGCTGCACGTGCAGAGACTATCGAGGCTTTCGTTGATAAGGTTAAGAACGAGCCATTGATAGCTAAGATGCCTAAGGCTGGCAAGATTAAGAAAGAAGAGCGCAACGATAAGTTAGGCTATACCAAGCTCACTCTTTCTAATGGTGCTAAGGTGATTCTCAAGAAGACCGACTTCCAGAAAGACCAGGTTATGCTCATCGGCGAAGGCAAGGGCGGTAGCTCACTCTATCCTCTCAGCGACCTCACCAATATCAACGCTTTCGATCAGGTGATTGGCTTCAGCGGTTTGGGTAACTTCACAAGCAACGAGCTTGGCAAGGTTTTGGCTGGTAAGATTGCCAACGTAAACCTCACTATGGATGGTATGAACACCACCGTTAGCGGTTCGTCTACTCCTAAGGATGTAGAGACTATGTTGCAGATGAACTATCTCTATTTCACAAAGATAAACAAGGATACCGCTTCTTTCAACAACCTCATCAAGTCTTATGAGATTGCACTTAAGAATCGCGAGCTCAATCCTGACATCGCTTTCGGCGACTCTTGCAAGGCAACATACTACGACCACAACCCACGTTTGAAGCCAATGCTTCTCGAGGATGTTAAGGATATCAACTACGACCGCATCCTTCAGATGGCTAAGGAGCGTACTGCCAATGCTTCTGGTTGGACCTTCACCATCATCGGTAACTACGATGAGGCTACCATCCGTCCTCTCATCTGCAAGTATATCGCTTCTCTCCCTGCTAAGGGTAAGGTTGTTCCTGGTCATCGCACAGCATTCTTCCACAAGGGCGACTATACCAACACCTTCGCTCGCAAGATGGAGACTCCAAAGGCTCGTGCACAATATATGTGGTACAACGATGAGATGCCTTACACTCTCGAAAACTCTATCCGTGCCGACATCGCTGGTCAGGTGCTCGATATGATCTATTTGAAGAAGATTCGTGAGGAAGCCAGCGCTGCTTACTCTGTAAGTGCTATTGGTAGAGCACAGCTTCGCGAAGACAAGACTCATAGCATGATGCTCTATGCTATTTGCCCAATGAAGCCAGAGAAGCGCCAGGAGGCTGTTTCTATTCTTGAGCAAGAGGTTAAGGATCTTGCAAACACCTGCGATGCTTCTATGGTTACTAAGATCAAGGAGTTGATGCTCAAGCAGGCTGACGATGCTGTTAAGTCTAATGGCTATTGGTATAATGTCATCGAGATGTACGATAAGTATGGCATCGACAGCCACTCTGACTACAAGAAGCTCATCGAGGCTCAGACTCCAGAGACTATCTGCTCATTCATGAAGGAATTCAATAAGAATGGCAATCGTCTTGGTGTTATAATGCTTCCTGCAGAATAATATTTGCTATGGGAGCTATGCCCCAAGCATACATTATAAGAATAAAAAAGATAGGGTTCTTCTCAGAATCCTATCTTTTTTTGTGCCTTACCCTGCGGTAGCTTTGCCTCCACCTTTTCTATATCTGCTGTGGTGATGGTGCTCTCGTTGGTAGTATCTCCTTGCATAAAAATGTGTTCCGAGAGAGTAGGGATTATACTATTGTCTATCAGCTGTTCCATCCATCGAGCGTTGCTAAACTCCTTTTCATGCCTTGCCGTTTGTTGCACGATGATATTCTTTAGCTTTGCCTTAGCGTCGGGCGTGATGTCGAGGTCGTAGGCATTGAGATATCTCATTCCTATCTCCATTAGCTCGTCGGCATCATAGTCGTCGAACTTCAGATGATATGGAAATCTGCCTTTCAGTCCTTGGTTAGCCATAAGCATACGCTCCATATCATTCTCGTAGCCTGCAAGTATCACCACCATGTCGGGCGATTGCTCAGCCAACATCGTTAGCAAACATTCTATAGCCCTGTAGCCATAGTCTTTGCGGTCGTCGGTGGTGTCGCATAGAGTGTAAGCCTCGTCTATAAACAGCACGTTGCCTTGTGCCTGTTGCAATAGTTGCTGCATGTTCTCTTCCGTTTGTCCGATAAACCTTCCCACTATGCTACTTCGCTCTGCCATCACCACATCGCCTTTCGATAATATACCGAGCGAATGCAATATCTTGCCAAGCTTCTTCGCCACCGTAGTCTTGCCTGTGCCAGGGTTGCCTGTGAATATCATGTGGTAAGCACCCTTATCGCAGTTGCCTTTACCCTCTTTGCGCCTTTTTGCGTCGAAGGCTGCCTTCATGCTCAATGCCGTGATGGTATCTTTCACGCTCTTTAAGCCCACCATACCGTTTATCTCGCCTAAGCTTTCAGCCAATGGCGCCACCATGTTGTCCGTAGAGCTCCAGTCTATATCGTCAGGCTCTATAGTGGTGAGAAATGCCATTCGTTCGCATTCCTTGCCTTCGCCATCTGCAAACATGCGGTTGCAGAATCCTGGCATTATGGCTCGCTCTATGAAGTTGGCACAGAAGTCGATGCCGTCTATGGCGAGGTTGCCTTTAGCGATGCGCCTTGTTAGTCCTACCACCAACTTTCTCTCTGCCGTAGCCGATAGCTTTAGGTCTTTGCTCTCCAACGCCTTTTGTATGCCGTGGACAGCATCCGTTATGCTGAGCGCAGGGAAGCTAAGACGATTCTCTTTACTTACTATATTCAGCAGCGAAGGATAAGTCTCCTCCAACCTTCTCATCTCCGACTCTGTGCCGTGGAATATCAGTATCAGGTCGTCTAAGTTTCTGAGCCTTTCCTCCAAAGCCCTAACTATAATCTTGCCGTTTAGCCACATCATGCTGTTGACATTCCTTATAAACACCACCTTTCTGTCGCCATCTATCCTTTCCTTGATGCTATCTGCAGGATTTATTGTTGTGCACGAGCAGTTTATCTCCGCAATATCTATCTCAGCCTGAGTGTAGTTGGGAAATGCGCAGCAGGCATAATCTTCTATCAGCTGTTCCTCTTGCTTTCCGCCCTTGCCATAGAATATATGGTGTTTGCATGGCATTATGTCGCTTACGATACCCCTGCGATATAGCAGATTGTGGATATATGCGCGATGGAATAGCAGTCCACGCTCCTTGATGTTTCTGCATCCAGCAGCGTTGAGTAGGTCTTGCATCTTCGCTATCGAGTCGGCACGCCTCGCCATAATATATAATGGCGAAGAAGTTTCCATGGTCTCTATACTGCCCACCATGACTTTGCCTTCGGAAGATATGCCAATGGTAATCTTAGTGAAAGGCACACCATTATGTCTAACAAAGCAATAGTATTCTCCTTCTGTCCAAGCGTAAGCCGACTGCACGATAGCTCTCGCCACGCCCTTGTTGCCAACTTTGGTCTTTGCAGCATTGCCCATCAGCATCAACGAACTGTCGAAACAGCACACGTCATAAAGGTCGTTGTCTGTCATTGGCATGCTCATAGTGGTTGCTATAATGAGCCCTTTGCGCATATCCTCACTCTCGCTCCTCTCGTCCTCATTGCCCTTGCAAAGTCTCGCCTTGGTATTCTTGAGTGTTGGGTGCTTTAGGTCAGCACCATAAGGCAATATCCTAAATGAGAAGTGGCAACCTGTGCCGTCGCCATGTAGTCGAAGATCGGGCATCTGCGGAGTGGCGTTCTCTATGCAGAGAGTGTATAGTCCTGGCGTAAGGTCGTCAATCTCGTAGTGAAGTAGCAATAGCCAGTCGTCGTCTTCGTAGTCGGGAGTATATTCCTTTTCTACAATATTCTTCAGCGACCCATATCTGTGTATGCTCACCTTTATCACGTTGTCTTCCACCCTTTCTCTGGTCTTTATACCAGAGATAGATAGTTTGCCCTCGAACTTATCTTCGTAGTGGTAGGCGTAGGCAGACACAGGGTAGTTCATCAGACTGCGGTCGTTGATGTTGAACTCAATATGATTGAATGAATATCCAGCTTCTTCTATGTTGAAGGCAGCATCGCTGGTTTCTGCCATATATGTAAGATTCTTCATGACAATAAATAAATTAGAAGTGATTTTAGAAAATAGACAAATTACTTTTGGGGTAATAGATAAATTGATTAAGCGTATATCTAAAACCGATTTTGATTCGTTGCAAAGTATAAATCAAGCTTAGATTTATATAAACCTAAGCCTGATTTATATAAATCCAATCCTGATTTATATAAACCTAAGCCAGATTTATGCTTTGTAATAAGCTTTTTGTAGTTTTATATATAGATAATAGAAGTTTTGTAGTTGTTCAGTCTGACTTTTCCGCCCTTGCACAACCACAACTTGTTTTGCAGCAGAGCCACAAGCTCTGCCTACCGAGTTGATACGATAGAAAAACTACAATAGCATTACCGCTATAGTCTTGCTACAGCGTTACTACGACTATTTTACCACGAAGATGATAAGAAGTGTATCAATAAATCAAAGAACACAATCATTGCCTGCAACTTCCATAAAGCCAAATGGAAGCTGTGCAAGTGATTTCAGTTGTTTTCTTTGATAAAAATGTATTTATTGTCATTATGTGCGATTTCATTGAAATCTGCTGCAAAGATATGTGCTTTTATTTATATAAACAAGTTTTATGCGAAAAATATCGTGTCTTCATACATAAGATAGGCTACATTCGGGAAAAACATTCAAGTGAACTTGATGTTTTTTCGCTCATTTGCACTATCTTTACATAAGATAGGCTGCATTCGGGAAAAACATTCAAGTGAACTTGATGTTTTTTCACTCATTTGCACTATCTTTGCAACATAGTTGTCACAACCACTTATGATATTTCGCTATATGAAGAAGTTGCATTTTATCTACACCTTATTTATATATGTGCTCGTGGTGATGTTTGCTGCGTGTACAGAGAAACCGAAGAAGTTTGTTATCGGAGTATCGCAATGCTCCGAGGATATTTGGCGCGACAAGCTCAACGACGAACTGAAGATGGGCGAGTATCTCAACGACTCTATCATCGTGAAGCTCGCATCGTCGAATGACGATAATGTATTGCAGAATAAGCAGGTAAACCAGTTTGTCGACGAGGGTGTAGACTTGCTTATCGTTTCGCCTAATCAGTTGAGTGCTATATCTAAGGCTGTGGAGCGTGCTTACGATAAGGGAATACCCGTGATTCTCTATGACCGTAAGACCAATTCCGACAAATATACAGCATTCATAGGTTGCGACAACTATATGATTGGTAAGTCGATGGGTACTTTTATTGCTCATCAACTCAAAGGCAAGGGACGCATCGTTGAGATTAGTGGCTTGGAAGGTTCGTCGCCAGCCATGGAGCGTCATCGTGGTTTTATGGATGCCATCAAACCATATCCTGGCATCCAAGTAGTAGCATCTGAAGGTGGCGACTGGAAGGAAGAGAGCGCCATCAAGGCTATGAAGAGCATTCTTCAGAAGACACAAGACTTTGACTATGTATATGCTCACAACGACCGTTTGGCATGGGGCGCTTATGTGGCAGCTCGACAGATGGGATTGGAACATAAGTATAAGTATACAGGCATAGACGGAATGGCTACCGAGGGTGGAGGATTGGAACTTGTGCGCGATGGTGTTTTCGAAGCTTCATATCTATATCCTACCAAGGGCGACGAGGTGTTGGCGCTTGCCATGAAGGTGCTGACCAAAAAGCCTTATCAGAAAGATAACTATCTTAGCACCTCTATCATCACTAAGGCTAATGCCGAACTCACTTTGATGGAGGCACGAGATGCTGAGCGACAGGCACGCAACCTGAAGACTCTGCACCATCAGGTAGACAGATATCTTTCTGATTACAATGCCCAAAAAATGATGCTTATCAGTTTGGGTTTGCTCCTCTTTGTTTGTATTCTTGCTGTAGCCTTGATATTCAGAGGCTATATAGTGAAAGCTAAGCTTAATGAGGAATTAGCAAGGAAAAACGACGAATTGAAGCGGTTGAACGAGGAGGTTATAGAACTTACTAATTCGCGACTGGTATTCTTCACAAATATCAGCCACGAGCTTCGCACACCATTAACATTGATTGCCGACCCTGTGGAGATGCTGTTAGAAGATAGTGGCATCAAGGGCAAGAGTCGTGAACTGTTGAAGACGGTGCAGCGTAATGCCATTGCCTTGCAACAGTTGGTGAGCAACATTCTCGATTTCCGCAAAATCCAGAATGGTAAGATGGAACTCAAGCTTGTCCGCTTTGATATCGTTGAGGCTTTGAAAGTTTGGATAGGCGATTTTAAGCTCACTGCAGAGCGCAAGAAGATAAAGTTGCATTTCATTAATGACAAATTCGCTGGCGACAATATGATTGTTGCCGACAAGGAAAAGATTGCACGCGTGGTGTTTAATCTTCTTAGCAACGCATTGAAATATACACCTGCAGGCGGTGATATCTTTGTTGATATTGCTACCATAGGCGACAAGCTCCGTATAGATGTTCGCGATACTGGCAAGGGTATTGATAAAGATGAAGCCAACAAGGTGTTCGAACGTTTCTTCCAAGCTAAAGGTGCTGCCAGCGGAACAGGCATCGGCTTGGCATTGGTGAAGTCGTTCGTGGAATTGCATAATGGTGAAGTCAAGGTGGAGAGCGAACTTGATAAAGGTTCCGACTTCATAGTTGTTATTCCTCGTATGCAGGCAAATGGTACTGTTGTCATAGATGATGATGCAGAAGACAACCAATCGTTTGCCGATGAGTCGGCATTGCAATATATCGACGATGGCGACAAGCATAAGGGTAGGGTGCAACAAGTGGTGAGCGAAAATACTGACAAACCTACGGTGCTGATTATCGACGACAATAATGATATTCGACAGTATGAGCGCACTCTGCTGCAAGACAACTACTTTGTTTTAGAGGCCTCGGATGGTAAAGCGGGTATAGACGTGGCTAAGAAGGAAGTGCCCGACTTGGTGATTTGCGATGTGATGATGCCTGTGATGGATGGCTTGGAGTTTACTGAGCAACTCAAGACAAATACCGCCACTTCGCATATCCCTGTAATCATGCTTACAGCAAAGAATCTCGAAGAACATCGTGCCGAGGGCTATGCGCATGGTGCCGACTCGTATATCACCAAGCCTTTCCATAGCAAAGTGTTGTTGGCTCGCATTGATAACTTATTGAAGCAGCGCAATCTCTTGAAGAATTTGTACCAAGGCAGTAAGGAGGCAGAGCAGGAAGTGGAAGCATCGAAGCTCGACGATAGAGATAAGCAGTTTATAAAACAACTCAACAATATAATTCAGCAAAATCTCTCTAATTGCGATTTTGGTGTTGAGGATATTGGCAAGGAGATTGGTCTTAGCCGTGTGCAACTATATCGTAAGGTGAAAGCCTTGACAGGCTCATCGGTTGTCGACCTATTGCGCAAGGCTCGTCTTGCCAAGGCAAAACGATTGCTCGAAAGTCGCAGTATGAGCATATCAGAAGTGGCTTACGAGGTAGGTTTCTCAGCTCCTTCTTATTTCACCAAATGCTTCAAGGATGAATACAATATGTTGCCAGGCGATGTAGTTAATAGCTAATGCTTTGTTTGGAAATGATAGCATTTTCTCCGATATTTGGTTTGGAAATGCTTAAATATTCTTAGTTTTTTGCTTTGGATTTGAAATTTATAGCTATCTTTGCACTATCTCTTAACAAGATAGTGCACTACTGCTTGTGCTATCTTTTGTCTTGATAATAAAAGAATTAGCCATGTTTGAACGAATTGCTATAAGATATCTCCGCAGTTGGGCTACAAAGGAAGAACGCAAGCCTTTGGTTTTGCGTGGTGCTCGACAAGTAGGAAAGACCACCTTGGTAGAACTATTTGCCCAGGACTTTGATACATATATTTATCTGAATTTGGAAGAGAGAGAAAATGCAGAACTTTTTGCTGCCGACTATTCCTTCGAAGATTTATTGGCAGGTATCTACTTCAAGGCTAATAAGCAGCAAGATGAGAATAAGCGTACTCTGATATTTATTGATGAAATTCAGAATGAGCCTAAGGCCGTGCAGGTTTTGAGATATTTCTATGAAAAGCGGCCTGACTTGTATGTTATAGCAGCAGGTTCGTTGTTAGAGAGTCTGATGGGCAGACATATTTCTTTCCCTGTGGGCAGGGTAGAGTATATGGCTTTGCATCCTTGCACCTTTGTTGAGTTTCTCAAGGCTATGGGACAAAATGTTATAGCCGAACATATAGAGCAGGTGTCGTTGCCTGCATCTTTGCATTCTCATGCCATGGACTTGTTTAAGAAGTATATGATAGTAGGTGGACTGCCAGAGGCTGTTGCTAACTATGCTCAGTTCAACGACTTGGTTAGACTGAATGGTGTTTTCAATTCTCTGCTGTCAGGTTATCGTGATGATGTAGAGAAATATGCAAACAAGCCAAAGGAGCAAGATGCTATCAGATATATATTGAACTATGGTTGGACTGCAGCTGGTCATCGCATTCAGTTTGCTAAGTTCACAGGCTCTACTTTCAAGGCTGCCGAGGCAGGGAATGCTTTCAGAACTTTAGAGAAGACTCTATTGCTTGAATTGGTTTATCCTCTCACCTCGTCGTCCTTACCTATTTTGCCGGATTTGAAGAAGAGTCCTAAACTGTTGTGGCTTGATACAGGTTTGGTCAACTATGTTGCAGGAATGCAAGAAGATTTGTTGTTTAATAAGGATGCCGACGAACTTTGGAATGGCGATATTGCAGAGCATGTAGTTGGACAAGAACTGTTGGGAGCAACATATAACTTTGGTGAGAAACGAATGTTTTGGGTTCGTGATGCTAAGAACTCACAGGCAGAAGTAGACTTTCTGATGCGCTACAAGTCGCACCTACTTCCAATAGAAGTAAAGACTGGCAACAATGCCAAGCTTCGTTCCTTGCATCTCTTTATGGAAGAGTCGAAAGAAACGATAGCTCTGCGCCTTTGGAATGGACCTATGACATCAGATACAATCACAAAGTCAAATGGTGAAACTTTCACCTTATATAATATACCTTTATACTATGCTGGGCATCTGCAACATTTCTTAGATGAGCTTGTGTAAGTATCGTAGATACAGATGGTTACAATACAAATAATCGTTCATTGGCTAACAATTATGTTACAATGAACGATTATTTGTATTATGTGAAATGTTCTTTATAGTTGATATATAACTGATTAGATAATTTTGCGGCAGAAATAAAAACATAAATGCCAATAATTAAAAACTAAACGGTTATGAATACTTTTTTTAATGGAAAGAGCGCGGCTATGATGCTTGCACTTTCATTGATGAATGTTTCTGCAGCCTTTGCACAGGATGATAATGCAAATGCTAAGGAAGAGGGCAACCGCAATGTAATGCTTAATGCAGCCAGTGCGAATGGTCCTCGTGAGATACAGATTGGTTTGCCTTCTGCCGATGTCAATGTTTTGGAGAATGGCTTGCCTATTACTTATGCAACAAATCCCCATTCTGTAAACACCATTTGGCGTGGCGACGCAAGTTTGAGCCATCAAGGTTTGCTCAAGATTGCAGAGACTGCCATTACTACGGGTAATATCGGTTATGCAGTGAACTCTTTCACCCAGAAAGGTCAGAAGGGATTCAATGGTACTCTCAACTATAAGAGCAACCACTTTGGTTTGCAAGAGTTCTCTTTGAATATGAATGGCGACTTGGGCAACGATTGGTATTATAGCGTAAATATGTATCAGGACTTTGATCCCGGAACCTTCAAGATTAAGTCTACTCCTTATCAGGACCGCACACAAATATACAAGGCACTCATTACAAAAAAGTACAACGGCAACCGTGGCGAGTTTACAGCAATGTATAAGTATGCCAACAGCCACAACGTATATAACTACGCTACTCAGAGTGCTCCATTTATCTATGTAGGCGATGGTAGCGTGAAGGAATATGGAAAGTTCAAGCTCGGTACCACCTCTTATCTTCCTATCGACAACGAGATGACCTATCTCAATATGCGTACAGGTAAGCTTGAGCAGACTTCACTCTACGATGCTTGTCTGAACAAGGCAAGCGAGGTGACATTGATGAACAACTATCGTTTCGATAATGGTTTGAACTGGAAGGCTACCTTGAAGTACGATCACTCTCGTGGTGCTATGGTTTACCAGACTCCAATGTCTATCATCGACTTGAAGAGTGCAGACAATCAGGGCGTATATAATTATATGTATCGTGATATCGACGGACAGACCAAGGCTTACGATGGACAGTATATTCAGACTCGTATGTCTTGTCTCAATGCCGGTAAGATTGATGAGGCTCTCTTCACAACCGAACTTACAAAGAAGTTCCGCACTTCAACCTTCCGTCTTGGTATGAACGAGTGGTTCTATCATATTGATTATTGCTCAAATACCACTATGTATGATCAGAGTGTGCCTGCTGATGGTAGCTACGCTTTGCGTGTTTGGGATGCCAACCAGCGCGATAGCTACTTCTACGATTTCAACAAGAATGCCTCTGAGTATTACAAAGGAAGCGAAAATAAGTTGGCACTCTATTTCACCCATGATTGGGATGTTACCAACAAGTTGAACCTCTACTATGGTGCTCGCTTAGAGTGGCAGAGCTTGAATGGCGAGAATGCTGCTGTTAAGAATGCACAGGGCAATTACGTAGGTCGTTTTGCTGATTACCACCTTGGTGCTACCGCTGCTGATGGAACTAAGATTACTCCGGCAGACTTGAGTTACAACTGGCTAAACTACGATTTCTCAGTGGCTGCAACATATAAGTTGACTGATAACTTCGGCTTCACTGGCGACTTCACCTACATCGTACAGCATCCTAAGTTTGAGACTTTCGCACCAGCTACATTGCCAAATACGGATCAGATCTCTGTGCCACTTGGTCGTGCAGGTATCTATTACAACAACTCATGGTTGAGCTTGACATCGTTGTTCTCTTACATCTCAAAGACCAACAACAATGCAACTCTCAACCTGCAGCATGGCAGTGAAATCAAGGCAGCTCCAATGACTTATGACATCCAGACATGGGGATGGACAACCGATGCTGTGGCTCATCCATTCAAGGGCTTCGATTTCCACTTCCTCTTTACATATCAGAAGCCTACATACAAGAAGTATGAAACCAGCATCACCTTCAACGATGGCTATGTTGGCAACATCAATGCTACAGGCAACATCGTAGCAGAGATTCCTCAGATTCTTATCGAGCTTGACCCAAGCTACATGATTACCAAGGACATCAAGCTCTGGACCAGCTTCCGCTACTTCAGCAAGACATACGCCAACATCAACGAGGCTTATTACTTCAATGGTCACTGGGAAACCTTCGGAGGTGTAAACTGGCAGGTGAACAATCGTCTTGCTCTCGGTTGCACAGTAGTCAACTTCCTCAACCAGACTGGTGCTAAGGGTAGCATCGCAGGTGCAGAACTGATTACAAAGGATGAGGCAAAGGGCATCAAGAACCAGATAATGACAGGTAGCTACCTCCGTCCATTCACCGTAGAATTTACAGCATCGCTGAAATTATAATCGCTCCTAATCATATAAACACTCCTAATCTTCAGCAACGCAAACACAAATCAGGACAAACAATAGTAGCTTCTAATCTTCAACACGCAAACAATGTTAAGAAATAGTAGCTTCTAATCTTCAATAACTGCTTCATAATCTTTGGGTGGTAATTTCAGGAGCCACCTCCAGGCTGCTCTATATACATCACAGTATATGGGGCAGTTTTTTTTTACTTCTTAATCATACTTAAAATATGGGCTCACCCGATAAACATTGGGGAATATTGATTACAACCAGTTAGGGATGACTTTGCCTTTGTCTTTTATTATGTCGCACACGGATAGCACAGAGAAAGCGGATTTTTGAGCCCTGTGGGCTTTGCTTCTGCTTGCGCTCCTTGCTTGAAGT
>ENA-ORNT01001427-ORNT01001427.1-human-gut-metagenome-genome-assembly--contig:-NODE-1427-length-16029-cov-18.127708_pt1 | contig 16029 bp, 11 predicted proteins | sample MGYA00242120_ERZ509032 | MGnify/ENA primary metagenome ERZ509032 (study PRJEB26280, sample SAMEA2338729) | human gut metagenome | biome: human gut; feature: human-associated habitat; material: faeces...
GTTCCTGAGGGAACTTTGTCTTGCCCTGACCGAAATCTGGCGGTTTTTCATCATTATCGTCACTATGAGGGTCTACGTCTGCTACCCTCTGTCTGTGACTCGAAATTAATTCAGCAGACCCTAGTTAGATATTTTATTCATGCACCAAAGGTAGTTAGTATGTCTAAGGTTGGGTCTGTAATTTAGATAAAAGAATATCAAGTTGAACTATGATTGCAAAAAATAATTCAAGTATTTCATATTATCATATATTAATTTTTCTATTGGATATACAGCTAATATAACCAAATATTGCTTGCTATTTATGTTATTGGAATTCATTTGTATTATTCTCCTCCAGTTTCTCCATTAGAATTCGATTTCTAAGTTGTGCACGTTTGAGTATGTCGGAGTATTTGATAATTTCAGTGTATAAATCTCCTTTTTCTCTTCCAAACTTTCCTGGAATATCATACGATGGTCTGAATATGAACTTCAAATTTGGAGATTGTTTAAAGGAAGAATTTCTTTCTTCTATGAAGTCATACTCAATGTTCTCACCAACTATATATCCATAAAAAGAATGTATCTTGAAATTATCATTGGATAAATTATTGATGACCATTGCATACTTATTGATTTGATCCAAATGCTCAGATACATCTACATCTGGGGCCTTGAACTCGATAATGATGCATTTCCCCTCAGTAGGATACAATAAAATATCAGGTCTTCTATGACCTACATCTATCATCTTATCTCCTAACTGTCTTACTTTGTATGACTTCTCTTCTTCTGTTAGTTCTTCTTTAATTAGTTTTACTCCATCTATCTCAATTTTATCCAAAAGTTTCTCAGAACATCCGTCAAAATACAAATATTGATCGTCCAACAACCATAAATCACTATCTCTGGTGTCTGTACTATGTTGTTGAAATATTAGATTATGTAAAAGGTTTTCATCAACTCTTCCCCCTTGTTCAAGTTTTTCAAGTTCTTTGTGCATAACCATATCAAAGATTTCAAGAACTAATCTCCTTCGTGCTATATGCTTTGTTATGTTAGTACGATTTTGCAATGGTACTAACTTAACAAAATCATTCACTTCTTGAGATAGTCTTTCTTGATAATCAGGTTCAGCAGGCGAAATTCTTTTTAATAGTTCATATCTCTTCTTAATTTCAGCATCACGTTTAGCGGCAACTTCTGTATCTGCTTCGTATATAGTCCTAAGTATTTGTTCATCTGTATCAGAGGATTTTAGAGACTTCCTTACCTTTGTTATAGCCTCTTCATCCAAATGAAACATATTTTGCAGCTGTTCAAGATTCAAAATAGCTTGATTTCTCTTTTCTTGAAATTCTCTGTACAAACTTGCGATCTTTGTGTTAGTAGATGATTTGATGCTTTCAACGAGTAAGCATTCTTCTGGGAATAAGTTACCCTCAGATTGTTTTTTGAATTCAGACTCCTTTACTAAATGGAGATTACCACGTAGATCATCGTCAACATCATTAAAATAGTCTCCTCTGAGAAGAAACATATATCTGTTACCATTTATAACATCTGTTTTGGGCAAGCCATCAACCTTTTCTTCTTGCGCCAAAGCACCATTACTTACAAAAAATATAGAATTCTTCTTTAATTTATTCTCTGGTTGCACGAAAGCCAATAAGGTAAACTTTTCTGTTCTATCTATTTCTTGAACCTTGTTTTTATCATCCAGTTTACTGTAATGAGCTTCTACCTCAACAGAATGTTCAGGTATAGGAATATCCTGATTGGTAATTGTTAACGATTCTATTTCTTTATCATTCTCGAATCTAACTAATTTGATTTTAGGCAATAACTCTCGACTTTCGCATAACCGTGACAAGAAATGTGTTATTAACTCAGATTTTACATCGCTTAATAATAACGCATTGTAGAATTTGGCATCATTCTTATAGTCTAAGATTGTATGCAGCTCAACTTTCGTATATGTATTGTCAATATCTGTTTCTTCATCAAAATCTTTACGTAAGATAGCATTTGCCTGTAAAAATGCCTCCTTCTTTGATAATGTCAAGCATATCTTGCGGAAATTATTATCTCCTACTTTATATACACTCTCAAAGATTGTATCATCAAAATAATGAAGATATTGTATTCTGCCTGTACCTTTATTATTTTTAGATTTACTATTATCACGTAGATTCAGTAGTCTTGTGAAACTCTCTTCATTAAGTCCAATGCCATTATCCGTTATTATTATTTTCTGAAGATTCTTTAAGTTGTTTTCATTATCTTCTTCAAACATACCTACATTGTAATGGAACTCAATAACTATCGAACCTAAATTCAAATGTTCCGAAGTGTACTTCTCAAGTATTGATTCCCAAGAATTGGTGAAGGCTTCATATACGGGCTGCAATTTTACACCATTCTTGTGAATAGAACGAAGTTCATTGCGGTAGTAAATTCCTGTTGCTTTTAGAAGTTCTGCCATATGATTATATTTTTATAAATGTTATTCATATATTCTCGGCAATTTGGTGCCGAATTATTCGGTGGGTTGACTTTTTACATAATCCTCACTCTTTCTTGCAACTCTTTCATTTTCTGTATAAGAGTACCAAACTCTAAAGATTCACCATAAATGAAAAATCGCCTCATATCGGCATAATCATCTTGCCACGCCTCCATAGCCGATTCTGGTATCGTAAAGTTGATGGTTGAAGGGGTATGTAAATCATAATTCACATACTTCAAAGCATAATATGTTTTACGATGCTCAACAATGGCCTCATAAAGTTTTCGATTCGACAAAGCGTCTTTTCCATACTCCGTATCCATCAGTTTCTCCAAGTCATACAGATGTCGTGACATTCGGACGCTCCGTGGCTTCTCTTTTTGAAATTCTTCTGCCAAAAGAAATAGTTTTTCAAGGAACGTGCGAGTAGGAACTACTGTTCTGACAAGGCTTTCAGCATCGGTATCTTCGCCATTAAAACCTTCACCAATAAGGGAACGAATTGGTCGTAATTCCGTAGGTTCATCCATTGAAAGACAACTTATCTCAATCTTCACACGAGGCGGAATGTAATTTATCGTATCTTCAAGAATTGACGGATAGTGTAATAGAATTACCGTAGGATCTTTGTCTGAATCTATAGATCGCCATTCTCCATTTTTATCCTGCACTTGAGAAACATTCTCTATACTATAACCAGAGACTCCCATTTCTTTCAAGCGAGCATCTAATTGTGAAGAAAGGGTTTCGTGAATATATGCTCGTGCCATTTTGCGTAATTTCTCACGCTGACTTTTACTTGTCTTCTCAATACCAAAGAATGAATGACTGATTGCCAAGTCAATGTCTTCAGAGAAACGCTCTATAATATTGAAACCTTTTGACAACGATGTTCCGCCTTTGAAGATTAAAGAATCACGGCAATCTGTTTGGAATAATGCCTTCAATGTAACGGTTACCCACCAGTCCTTTTCTATGGCTATCTGATTAACGCCAGGATGGCCAACCTCCGTTTGCTGTAACATAGCCAAACGGTCCACTATCTCATTATTTAACCACAGTTTTCCCATAATCTGATTCTATTTTAGGTGGTTAGCATTGGTTTTATAATTCGTTTCATCCACGCAGGCATCATATCTACATCTTTAACAAGTGTCTCCTTGTCAGTTTCTTTCAACACCAATTGTTGGATTATATTTAGTTCTTCTTCTCCTACATTTTCTTTTTTCAGAGCCTTGAGGGCTTGAACAAGTAGAGAAATAAGGCGAGTCCCATAACAGAAGTTCTTGGGAACACCTCGTTTTAATACTACTTTCCTATTGGATAAGTTTACGGTTCGTTCGCTCCCTGTAGTAAGGTATGTGTAATTCATCGGTACTTGAGTCGATAGCCCTAATGCATTCAGCGCTGTCATACCTGATGGCAATACCTCTGCATTATCTCTAACAGCAATTGCCTGTACTACCTTATCAACTGAGGGCAGTACAACACCGAATTTGCTTCTTCTCGGTTTGGCATATATCCCATGTGCAATTTTAACAAGCATACCTTCGGCTGTCAACTCAGACAAAATACTCCCCACAAATTCTGTGTGATATTCTGGAAAGTCTGCCCGAAACAATATACAATCCTCAGGCATCGCTTGAATACGTTGCTTAAGAGTCGTACTATCTATTGAATACTCATTAGTCATATCACCTTTGAAATTTTGATGATTTTTCAAACGCAAAGATACAAAAAGGAATCAAATAAATGATGATTTCCTAAACAAATTGTTAGTCTGACTTCAAAAATACATGTTTGAGAATGGTTAACATGAATACCATTTCTTTAGATATTGTCCACATTTCTTATCATATTTACCGATAAAAGAAAAAATAACTTATTCCTTTACCTTACAAAAATCAGCGTTTGTGACACCTTAGTGACATTATTTTCTTTTCATGGCAAATTTAGGCTCTTTGAAAAATTATATAACAAACAGATCCATAGGTTATTATGTTTAGATTGCTGTTAATTGTAATATTGTAGCCTAACACCCCGACACCCACAGGAGCCGGTAGGTCTGCCCAGATAAATCTGCATACAGAGGTCTTGAATTACAGTCGCTTAAAAATACTAAATGGCAAATTTTTGTAGATAAAAGCAAGGATATGCCATCGTTTTGTGACATAGAATTTTGACTTCTTTTTACAGATGGCTGAAATGATTTGATTGGATACTTTCTCGACAGGCATAACCCAAAACAGCCCTTCCCCCTTTGCCATGGCTGTATCAACAAGTCCTGGCCTGATGTCTGTTACGGTTATGCAACCACCACTCTTGAAAGCCTTTTTCCGAATTGCTTCCATATAATTTATTTGGTAAGCTTTTGTTGCGCTATAGGCAGGTGCTGCTGGTTCGCCTCGCAATCCGCCAACAGAAGTTATAGCTACAAGATGACCATAACCTTGTTGCTCAAAAATGCAATACAATCTATCAATAACATAAGTCCAACCTACGACATTAGTATCTATTGTAGGACGTTCAATTGCATAGTCAAGCGTGGTATTAATGTCGCCAACGCCTGCACACATGATGACAAGATCAAAGTGTGTTAACTCTTTATGAAGTGTATTTATCTCCTGTTCAATCTCTTCTAAGTTTGCGACATCTGCTTTTGCAATAATAGTTTTGGACGGGTATTGTCGACTTAATTTATTAAGTAGGTTTGCTCGACGTCCTACAATACCGATACGATTATCTGCATTGGCATATTTCACAAATAGGGCTTTTCCAATCCCTGAGGTTGCTCCGATTATAACAATATTCATACTGTACTTTTTTGCGCAAAGTTAATACTGGGCTATTAAATACAGTACGTACCCTAAGACAAAACACCATTGTAGGGGTAAACTCTCAAATTGTTTTGAGAGTTTATTCTCCGAAAGTAATTTCCCTACGTATATTGCTTATTGTTGTAGGTGTAACTTTTAGATAAGAGGCAATATCTTTCAAGTTGATGCTTTGAACTAATTTTGGACAACGAAGTAGCAAACATTTATATCGTTCTCTGGTTGTCATACGATAGATATCAAGATATTGTGCGTAAATTTGAGTAAAAAGGCTATCGGATATAGCCTGTTTGAGGCCGTCCATATGTAAAGCATCTAATAAGTTCTCCAGTTCTTTTCCTGATATTTGAAGTATCTTACACGGAGTTCCGGCCACAATGGTTGTTTCTGTTTTTTTGCCAGAAAGACAATTCGGATAGCTAGCAACGAACTCCCCCTCGAAAGCAAAACCGGTACAGTAATCTTTACCTTCCTCATCATTATGCACCATATACTTGAAGTATCCACGCTCCACATAAGCCACATACTGCGACGGATTACCAGCCTCCTCAAATATCTCGCCACGCTTCATTATGCGTGTCTTCCCATGATCTATGCAGTAAACACGCAGAAACTCTAAATCGAGTCCATCTTTATAGAAATTGAAGGGCTTATTCAGTTGGGGCTTAATTTTCATCATCTGTAGTGGCTACTATTGTCCGTGCTCTATCAATAACTGCGACAGCATGTCGCAGAATTCATCATACTCTAATTCTTGAATCTGTATAATATCTGTCATAGACTTATTCTTTATCTATTATGAGTTCTCGCATGTAAATACCAAGCAGAGAAGCTATCTTAAATCTTTCATTTCAATTTTATTTAATTTGAACGCAAAGATATATAAATTATCGATAATACAAGCAGATTACTTTAATAGCAAGATTTTTTTTGCTATTGTTAATAAAAATAGTAGCATGTAGTTACCAATAACAAACATTTTTTACTGTCTGTACAATATTTGCATAGGCAGGGCGAGTGTTTTGTGTGCTTGAGGGTTAGTTTGTCTACAATCCAGTAGCCAGCCTAAGCCGACAGAAATCCGATGACAGCACCTGCAGCAACGTCTTCTCAATGGTGTCGGTTACGGCGAATGCGGTCTGCGGCAGTAGCAGTAACCACGGCATATCCCGCCACACTAATCCACGAGCTCGTCTTATAGTATTCCTTGTGCAGCACCGTAGCTCCGCAGAAAACAATGGCAGAGTGTCCCGATGGAAACGAGCGGTTGTCGATGCCGTCGGGTCGCATCCTATGTATGGAGTGTTTCAATGCATAAGTAGAGCCGGCGCATAGCACAAACGAAGCAGCCATAGGAGTGTATTATAGAACATCGTCAATACCATCGCCATGATAACGTTTGTAGTTGTCGGGTGTCAGTGCAGGACATGCTACAGCCTTGACAAGTAATAGCAGCAACATGAATAGTCGGAGTGTCATTGTTGTCAGTTGTAAAAATCATTTATCAATAATAGCTCCTGTCACCAACTCATCAATGATGTTCTTAACACCTGTGCTGTTGATCTGCTTTCGGAAGTGGACAGTATAACCATTTGCAGTCATGGCCTTGAAGAACTCCTCAGCACACGAAATCTTGGTGTCCTCATCAGGTGAGATATGTGACTCCTTATCGTAAGCCTTCGTCTCTATCACGATGTTCAGTTCCTTGGTTCCATTAGCCTTCTTGACCACATACATAAAGTCAGGACTGTAGTTGCTTGATGCCACAGTAGGAATACAGATGCTGTGTGATGGAATCTTGCCATATACGATGACTTCATCTATCTCTGTCTTGATATTCTGTAATTCCAAACCTGAGTCATGAGCATAAGCATCATAGAGATACTTGATAGGTGGTTCGCCTGGCACACTCTTATTGCCAATGTATGCCTGAACAACTTCATCCTTCACTGTACCATCAGCATTGGTGAGCTTGGTTTCCTTCACTGTGTAGTTGGCTTGCTTATAGCGCACAAAACCTACGAGCTGGTCACATTTCCAATCATCTACAGCACCTATCAATCTAGTCAACGAACTATCGTTGAACATTTCGTTGGTGAGATGATAGCCACCATTTGCTGCTTCACATATAGCCTTATGCAGAATATGAACTGGAATGTTGGTGTATCTTGAAGCTCGCTTTAGGAACTCATTATAGCCATAATAGCGGTCATGCAATGTCAATTCTGCATGAGCGCCTTCATTGGCAACTGCTACGTTTCCTTCGAATTCCAAGACTTTACGAGATGACTCTACAGTCTGAAGAGAGAATACATGCTTATCCTTGATGATTGAAGGCAGTTCAGCTTCTATCTTCTTGTCTATCGCCTTATCAAAGTACAGAACGTACTTTCTATTCAGCTGTGCCCACAGCTCTCGCAGTTCCTCAAATCTTGCCTTACGGATATGAATCTTATCATTACGACTGCTGTTACGGTTGATGATACGATTGGTATTCACACCACTTGTAACATCCTTAAACTCAGGATATTCAATCAACATATCATCAAACTTCTCTGGCACCACCTTCTTATCAAAGTCGACATAACCTTTAGTCATCAGTTCAATAAAGAACTTATTGACTTCGATATTGCGCTTCTCAGCAACCTTGATGATATCTTCTGCGGTGATAGAAAGCGGACTCTTCTGATCAGCATCAAGTTCACCATTGATTTCAGCCACCAGTTTATTGGCAAAGTCCTTCTCTGTGAAGTCTACGATGTAATTGAGCATGAAGGAAGAATCGCTGATGCGGTTTCCTGCACTATCAACGGGCAGACGCAATCCACGACCCACTTCTTGCAGCTTGCTGATCTCTGAACCACTTGAGCGGAGCTTGCAGATGGTAAACACATTCGGGTTATCCCATCCTTCTTTCAATGTCCATTTAGAGAACAGGAATCGCAGGACGTTTGGCTTGCCCTCCTCATCCGTAAAGCTCAAGAGTTCTTTCTTGCCATGAAGAATCACCTTAACCTCATTGGCAACATTCTCATCAGAATCGTTATTGTCCTGCGAGAAGTAGCCAGCACATGAAGCATCTATATTTTCAAGAGTGGCTCTCAGATATGCCTCGTATTCAGGAGTGTTCTGACATGTCAGTTCCTTCTTCACTCTTGCCTCCAGCATATCGATGAACTTCTTTCTCAGCCAACCGTCATTCTTGCCCTCAGGTCCGCGGAAACTTTCAATACTGTCAATAAAGAACAGAGCCAGTGTCTTGATTGGCAATCCTTCACGACAGAAGTTCTCGCGCTCAGTCTCAAAATGACGCATCAAGGCAAGTTCTATCATACCCTCCTGATAGGATACGCCATACTGATCAGGGTAAAACTCTTCGCCTGTCTGCTTCTCCTGACCATTGCTCAGGCTGACGCTGTTCTTGCTGATATCCTCCACAACAACGCCATCCAAATCATTATCAATGGAGCCAAGACTTTCACCCTTATGGAGCGTGAAGATCTTGCCTGCATTGTCTGCACTTGTCAGCTTCATGTTGGCGCTATCACCTTTCACGGTTGATAGTACCTTAACCTTCTTTTCAGCCTTCTTACCTCCAGGCAACTCCAGATGCTCTTTTGCAACGCCCTTTATGAGTCCTTGATTGAAAGAATCTGCTGCATTCAAGTCATAAATTAGTTCTTGATAGTCCTTTACCGCATGTTTGTTCTTACCTTTACCGACCGTAAGCTCTGGGAATGTAGCACCATAACGCAACACCAACTGAGGTCGGAAGTTCTTAATAAGTGCAGCATATGATTTGCTACCACGCTCCACACGATGCGGCTCGTCGATAATCAACACAGGCTTGGTGTCAGCAATAGCATCAACAGGTCGATGAAATTCACCCAGCATCTGGTCATAGTCCTCACGGGTCAGTAACTTTCCGTTAGTAATGAGCTGCGTATTAAGCAACAGCACATAAATCTTATGCTTTGCATGATGAGTGCCGTAAAAGAAATGTCCCACGGCAGAAGGCATATTCAGACGGCCCTTCTTCTGTTGCTTATGAGGTTCAAGCAAGCACAACTCTATCTCGGCATTGTAATTGCACACCATCTCAAAGTGGCGTTTCACTTCTTGCTCCTTTAGGAAAGATGCTGTACCAGCCTTGATAGGCAAGGTGGGAACGGCTATGATGAACTTATTGAATCCGCAACGCTTGTGCAGTTCAAACATGGTTCGGGTATAGACGTATGTCTTGCCTGTACCCGTCTCCATCTTGACATCGAGAATACGATGATAAGGCAAGTTCTTAATCTTATCCGACAGCATATAGGGCGTCACCCTTTGCTTGGTGGCTTTATCCAATATATTGCCTTTCTTACGCACCAAGCGTAGAACCTCACCATCGAGCTGTCGCTTCAATAGTGGGTTCTGGTGGCTCTGCTTAGCATGTTCATGTATAGAAGCCTCTACAATAGCAGCAACGCCGTCAACAGGCATCGTCTGATGTGCGAGGTTATTTTCGAGTTTTAATTCCATGCAATTAAGGATATAATCTATTCATAATAGAATAAAATTTACGATATAACATAAACGTATTCCAAAAGTCTTCTGATTTGAATTTCTGAACAAATTTCTTTTTATCTTCTAAATTCATATTAGTCAGAGTACTTGAGAGCAATTTATGTCTAGCTATTTCATCTTTACAGTTATATATATCACGGTAATTTACATGACGTAATTCATACCATAATCTTCTTATATCCTTTAATGGGCGTATGAAAAGTTTTGCAGAGCTAACACATGCCTTGACATCATCATAATAGCGAATTGAGGTCTTTACCATGATTTCACCATTAACCCCATAATCTATATATTGTTGGATATCTGTTAAGTAATATGCTGGGAATGCATATTTTTCTTTTCTGATACCATTGCAACACATAGGTGATCTTCCATTTTTTTCATCAGGAAAATTACCCAAACAAGAAGCCACTAAGTTGTTGTAAGCCACATTATGTGGATATGGCGGAGTGTCTTGATTTGTATTTCTTTCAAAATCCTCTCTAAGTATAACGTCCCCAATATTCAGATTTGGTGCAGCTTGGTAATCAGCAAGACGAGCATTGTTTGTGTTGTCATACCCTCTCGGAATAATATGTTCTAGTGAAATCTTCTCAATACCACCATTTGATGCCTTTTTGTTTAATTTTCGCAAACAATAGCAGCAATATCCATGTTGATTTCTGTATATTGCATCTATCATTCTTTTCTTGTAAATACCCTTGTTTGTTGATGAGAAACGGTTCCCATAACCATCTCTTTTATCGTAACATACATTTGAGTATCTACCAGTTGCAGTATCCAAACAGCAATTGTCCAAGTAATCTTTTACAACTTGGTCTCCCAAAACTTTATTGGTTGATTTATCTATAAAAATCATTTTACAGTTTTTTTACGTTCTAGTTCTATACGACTATTTAGTTCTTGCACAGAAATATATTTCTTGTCCAAGATTTGTCGCTTTAAAACCTCGGCTTGTTCTTTTAAGTTATGGTTAAGCATGAACGCACATTCTGAGATAGCCCATTCTAACATCTCATCTCCACTATTAACTTTCATTACCTCTTGAACACCTGTATTATAGTCCAGCCCGTAAATATCTGATGTTGGAATCGGTTCAACAGTATTTCGTTCCATCCTTAATATAGCATTTCTTCCATTTACTGTACTTACTCCTGTCAACACCAATGGTGAATGTGTAGAGACAATAAACTGAATGTGTGTGAAGGTCTTTGTCAGCCTTTCCAATACTGTTTGTTCCAATTCTGGATGCAGATGCAAATCAATTTCATCTATGATTGCAACACCCGTAATGTCGGTACTTGTTCCGTTGCTTAGCAGAAATGAACGATAGGCTAAATCCAATACAATATAAAACAATCGCTTATATCCTGCAGGCAAAACTGAGAAAGCATACCGTTCCCTATCAGGAGTAACAATATTTACTTCTGTCCTGTTGTGGATACCTAATTCCAACGATGCCACTTCCATATTGTTACCATCTCCCTCAGAAAACAGTTGTAAACAAGTCGAAATTTTACTTATCTCATTATTACATTCTTCTAATTCTTTTTTGCTGGCTTCTATAAAGGCATTATACTTCTCTTCTTCTATTTTACCGGCCTTGTATCTATCCTCTATAAGTCTTATTTCCCTTGGAATAACCTCTTGACGGCTCAACTTATTTCTCAGTCTCTCTAACCATATATTGGTAAACCCTTTCTCTGTATTCCAATCGGTATATCCTAGCTCTGGAAAACTATTCTTCAGATGAAAGTCGCGCTTTGTTTCCTCTTTTCTGTTGCGTTGGTTAAAAAGAGTATAATGTGGGAAGCCGTCAGAATAATAAGCCAACAACGGTAATTGAAGCGAAGAATTGGTGTTTATGCTACATTTGTATAGTTCCAAGAACTTCTTTCTGTATCCCGACTTTCTCAAAGACATCTTTGGAGCAACTCCTGTCATATCCCAATCTAAAGGAAATTGTTCTCCGAATATTGCATCAGCATGAATGTTTATTTCATATTCAATAGGTTTGGCTCCTTCATAGTTACAATCTAACACAGAGAAACCTTCTACAGTAGGATATGGGTTATTAAGTCTGAAAGTTTTAACGTCAATAACTTTCGCTTTCTTTCCTTTCCCCGTTTTCTCTTTTATTTCTTCGGAATACATCAAAAAACTCAATGCCTTATGAATGGCATGTATCAATGTAGACTTGCCCGAACCGTTCTTACCAAACAGTACGGTTACACCGGGTGCAAATTCTATGGTGTAGTCGCGGAAGCAACGGAAGTTGCTGATATGTAATTTCTTTAGATACATCGTATGTTGTTTTTAATATCTTACATCTATGTTTACAGTCAAAGTCTTGTTGCCATCCTTCAGCGTGCGGAGGTTCTTCTGAAGTTCTTCACGATGGGTGAAGCCGAAGCTGTAGCCGAAGATTACAATGTTGTGAGGAGAGAACGGCTCACCATTATACTTATCCATCAAGACAGCGATGCTACTTTCGTCGAAGTCGTGGTCTGGATTTATCATATAGAGGTGGTCATCCTTCCAATAGGCTTTATAATTGCCGAGCATCACTTCCTCTGCATCCTCGGTCAAACCATATCCATCAGCGACGAGCCATGTGCGAAGAACGTTCTCTAAGCCGAAGTCCTTAACCTCTAATGGAGAAATGATATTTATAGATGGGTCAAACTGCTCCATCAGTAGCAAGGTATCTTCCTTAGGCTCTTCCAACGTGTAATGCTTGAAACCAAGGTCACCTGCAAAGAGTGGGTTCTCAGATTTTATCTTCTTGGCGGCTCGCTTGATGCGCTCCACACCAACTTCATCGATGGTTTTGTAGCCTGCTTTGGCAGCTTCGCTGTCTGGCTTGCATGGCTCGGGAAGCTGAACAAGGATATATTTGCGATTACCATTATCTCGGGAATTCAACTCAAGTACTGTATGAGCAGTAGTACTACTGCCTCCAAAGAAATCAACCACATAGCTTTCCCCTAAATCCATAAAAGAAAGAATGTGCTCAATTAGAAAAGTGGGCTTTGGATTTTTGAATATCTGCTTATGTTCAGGGAACAATACTCGCAATTCATTTGCAGCAGTACGTCCATCATATTCAAACACGCTTGAAAACTTGTCTTGATATTCCGAAGCATAAACCTTAATTTCAACAAGTTTAGTCTCATCTTCACCAAACAATATACGACCATCATCTATCATTTTCCTCATAGATTCCTCAGGAAAGCGATACCCCATAAGCGGTTCTTTACAGACTTTCTTGGTTACAGGATGTATAATATCATAGTGATAACCATTTTTGCCAGGGTTGTGGACACTTTGGCTACCAGTATAGACACCACCATCATCAATATATTTATATCGATCAAGTGGGCCCAATTGAGACTTATGCTCTTTAAACCATTTTTTCCATATTTGTTGCAAGTTTTGGCCTTTGAATTTGGAATTCAACTCTTTACCTTTTTCTATAAGAATATCCTTGATATCACTTACTTTTGATTTCCAAGCAGCAGTTATTTGTTGTTTATCTTTACAATAACATAAAATATATTCATGTTCGGACGTTATCTGTGTCGGATTATTGTCTGTAACATTCTTCCAGATAATCTGTCCAACAAAATTCTCCTCTCCAAACACCTCATCGCACAGCTTCTTCAGATTCGCCTGCTCATTATCATCAATGGATATAAAAATCACGCCATCGTCAGTCAGAAGGTCGCGTGCGAATGACAGACGAGGCAACATAAAGGTGAGCCAAGCCGCATGGCTGGCACTTCCACGACGAGTCATAGAAAGAATACGCTCGGCACGCTCAGAACTTACATCCAAGCGTTTAGCAAGATCCTCGGCAGTAAAATTGAACTTGTCATTATACACAAAGCCGTCAGAGCCTGTGTTGTAAGGAGGGTCGATATAAATCACCTTCACCTTGCCGCTATACGACTTCACCAGATGCTGCAGGGCGTCCAGATTGTCGCCGCTGATATATACATTATGGCTGTCCTTGTTCTCCGGTTTCGCATTGTGCTCCTCATCAGGGCGGATAAGCGTAGTGGTGTCCATGTTGGTAAGCATACGGGCATAGTTCTTGCCCAGCCAGTTGAAACCGCTGGTCTCGTCAGTAATAGTAGTTCCTCCAGGCAATGCAGCCTTGAAAGCCTCTATGTCAAATTCGCCGTCAGCATGAAAGCACTGAGGGAAGTACTTCCTCAGCGCATCCATCTCTTTCTGTCCCGCTGCAGCCTCAGCATTGTGGTTCATTATATCTTTTATCATATTCAAGTATTCTTATTATTAACGTTCACTGCAGTCCATCGTGACACGTCTATAATAAATAATATTAATTATGCAAATATAGTTAATTCCTTCGAAGAAGGTGAACAATTCGCAATAAAAATGAGGTTCATCCGGTATTTGGAGTGATAAATAGATACCCCATGTTCAGTAAGATTGAACGTGGGGAATTCCACACGCATGCAAAATCCTGCCATTTTATTTTGCAGTTTCAGTCATTTGTACTAACTTTGCAAAGTTAATATACAACATCTCGGGGTTGACTGGATTTGACAGCGGGATGAAATGGTATGTAAGCATGCGGAGCCTCGATGGCTAGCTCCTTAATCTGAGTGATCAACAATTTAATTGGCGAAAACAACTACGCTCTCGCTGCTTAATCGAAGTACAGTAGATTAGCTTTATTCCGCCACAAGGTTGGCGGAACGAGACATCGCTCCAAGGATGTTGTTCCGAATCTGAGGGTCAAGCGGTGCAGGTAAATCGGAAATAGTCTGTGTATGCCTCGGTGCACGGATGAAGTTTTAGAGGATAAGGTTGCGATTGGTGGTCTAGGTCTTGTCGCAGCACGAAAACCGAAGGCTGGAATAAGCATGTAGAAAGCATATGGTTTCCCTGTTTGGACGTGGGTTCGAATCCCACCAGCTCCACAGAAGAGGTAATTATCTGAACATCAGATAGTTACCTCTTTTTATTCATATTAGCTTTGTCTCTGCAACTTTATCCATTATCGTACTATTGCCTCCTTGATGCACTCTACAATATAGCGAACATCATCATCCGTTACATACGGACCAGCTGGCAAGCAGAAGCCAACCTTGAAGAGTTCTTCCTCTACCCCATTGGTATATACCGGAGCACCCTCATATACCGGCTGCTTGTGCATAGGTTTCCACACGGGGCGACACTCCACCTTCTTCGAGAGCATAAACACACGCAAAGCCTCCACGTTCTCGTTAGGCTGACAGTCGGTTGTTGCCGAATCAACGGCATGTATTACACCTGCTGCACCACCTACGGCAGTCTTGATGACTTCCTTGTAAGCATTTTCCTGACCCTGAATCTTCACATCCTTATCCAATGTGGCAGCACAAAGCCAGAAGTTGGCATCGTAGCGTTTGTCCTCAGGCTGCTTGTGGATATGTACACCAGGGATGTCCTTCAACAGTTCTTCGTAGAGCTTCTGCACATGCTTGTGGTGAGCGATGTGGTCGTTGAGCACCGTCATCTGACCGCGACCTATACCTGCGCACACGTTAGACATGCGGTAGTTGTAGCCGATGGCTGTATGCTGATAGTAAGGATATGCGTCGCGAGCCTGAGTAGCATACCACATCACCTCATTGGCATCCTCTGCATTACGGCAAATCAAAGCGCCACCACCCGAAGTAGTGATCATCTTGTTGCCGTTGAACGACAGCACACCATACTTGCCGAATGTACCCAACACCTGACCATCGAAGCATGAGCCCATACCCTCAGCAGCATCCTCCACCACAGGAATGCCATACTTGTCGGCAATAGCCATAATCTCATCAATACGGTAAGGCATACCATACAGCGCCACAGGCACAATAGCCTTCGGCAGCTTACCCGTCTTCTCCTTACGGTCTATAATAGCCTTTTCCAATAAAGACGGATCCATATTCCATGTTTCACCCTCCGAACCTACAAACACAGGCTTGGCACCAAGATAAGTGATAGGATGACTCGAAGCACAGAATGTAAAGCTCTGCACCAGCACCTCATCACCAGCCTTAACACCACAACCAATCAAAGCCAAGTGAACAGCAGCAGTACCAGCGCTCAAGCAAACCACCTCACGGTCTAAAT
>ENA-ORNT01001431-ORNT01001431.1-human-gut-metagenome-genome-assembly--contig:-NODE-1431-length-16013-cov-5.389585_pt1 | contig 16013 bp, 16 predicted proteins | sample MGYA00242120_ERZ509032 | MGnify/ENA primary metagenome ERZ509032 (study PRJEB26280, sample SAMEA2338729) | human gut metagenome | biome: human gut; feature: human-associated habitat; material: faeces...
CGATTGCAGCGATACAAGCGGTACCGATTGCAGTGATAGCATGGTACCGATTACAACGCTACGTGTGGTACCGATACAGCGCTATCGTCAGCATGGTCACCCCGAAATGGAGAACTCCTGGTCCGTCATCCTTTTGCGCTCCGTAGATGCCGTCTTCACCATCACCATGTCTTCCTCCATGACCACCACAGAATTGCCCACTTTCATTTTCTTCCCATGCTGGTCATAGAATGTAACCTGCGACCTTCCAGTTAGCGCCTTGGTAATATTCTCCAGCATTTCCTTCTGGTAGTCATAAAATTCGATTTTCTTCATTATAACAACGATTATAATATACTACCCAAATAGGTTTTCAGATCCTTACCCGTAATCTTCGAGAGTATCTTATCTATCTTGTCAAAATCTGTATTTGTGTTCATAAATCATCAATCTTCAATTTGGAAATAAATCGGCTTATACTTTGTCCAATCTGCATCATCTTGCTTCAAGCTCTTCAACCATTCGTTCAACTCAATCATGGATTTTTCTGCCACATTCTTGTTCACCGCCAAATCCCACTCTAGTATGTCTTCACCCATAAAATAAGGTTTATATACACGAAGTATTAAAGAAACCTTTTTATGGAAGCCATTAGAAACAAAAAACTTGTTATATTTTGGACAAGTAAACGCCCTCGACAAATGTCTCATGCAAAGGTCCAATGCTTTCGTTTGGTGCTGAATAACTAAGCCTGCAATGATTTCATACTCCATCTTGAACTGTTGAATACCATAGGTATGAACACTATCTATCAATTCAGAAATACCCTCTTCCACTCTGTACGACTCTTCCTGAACAAGTTTATCTTGCAAACCAACAAGACCAGATGCCTTGAAATAAAGCGAGTCACAATGTTCAATAAGCAGATTCACATCTTCTCGTTTCTCAATTAATGCCCGATGCCTGATGACAAATAGCTTCATTGAATGAATGAGTGAACTCCAATCTTGGAACCAGTCATTGAATAATTTTCTTTCGAATGCCTTGTCCAACAAACCCAATTGATGTTTTAATTCTCCTAATACTTTAAATACGACATCCTCTGCTTCTTCCGAAATAGGCAAATTGTTCTCAAATGTATCAATATCCACAGTCATTGAATCAGAGACAGATACAGTGTCTTGATCATTTATTCCTGTATTCCACAAATAAGGACTATCACTTAAAAGCTGTAAGACCAGTTTTTGAAGCCTCTTACATCTCTTAGCAACATGACTCACGGCAACAGTTAAGCTAGGATTGCTTAGCCATTTCTTGTCCAAATTTGACACCCAATCATAAAACTTGTCCTTAGAGATAAATTTCTGCAAATTGAACAGTACAAACACTTGTGGCTCTGTGCTCGTACGCTTCATCACCTGGTATATTTGCATGAGGACACGCCTGTCCAGCTTCTTTAAATCTCTTGTCGCTGCAATCACTAGAGAATTATCATAGTGCGTCAAATCACCCCATTTATCTAGAACTTCACTGATAATGTCCTGCTTAAATGTAGAATCCTTACAATAAGATATAGCAACTTTTGCAAAATCATACTTTTCATCAAAACCGACTCTATCATTTTTGGCGAATAGCCCCTGAGAATGAAACAATTGCTTGAATTCACTAAACCACATTTTTGGGTCAACTCGCTTGATAAAACTTACCGCATAAATATATAAGTTGTTCTTGCGCCCATCTGAAATGCAAGATGACGAACATGCTTTCAAGATTTTAACCAAAATGTCAGGCAACACCTCTTGTATTTTACCAGAGCTACTGTTTAAAAAGAGTTGCGCCATTCGTCTGTTCATATTTTTGTCTGGACATAAAGAAGCGTAATATAGGCATGGATACGGATAGATGGTATAGGTCTTTTCAATGACATCGTATAGGTTTCTGATTGAAAACCAACTAGAAATCATATGGGATGCCACAAAACCTAACTTGACTAGAACCTGCAAGACACGTATGCCACCTAAAGTTTCTGTATCAGATCCTCCAAAGGTAAAGGTACGTCCTTCTCTACCCAAAGGTTTAACCTTTTCTTCCTTATGAAGTTTTTCCAGTAATTTTGAAAAGTAATCAGGTAGTCGGATGAGTTCATTGCTGCTCTTTGTTACTTCATTCATTTTTGTAAGCACTATTTCTAATTTGGCACTCACTTCTCTATTTAACCAGAAAGATTGCTGTAACCTCGATAAAAATTCCAAAGCTATCAAATATTCCTGATCCGTTTTGAAACTTTCTCTCTTTAAAGCCAAAAGAATATCATCAATCTTTTTAATCTCATCATTTCCAATATGCCGCTTGAAGTCAGTAATTATCATCAACCTAATGACTTGATAAATTTCTTCTTTAGGATTCCATTCATTGGCTATTTTATAACCATTATCAAAATCAAAGTTGAAAAGACTTGCCATACATTTATAGAGAACACCTCTGTCAGCATTAGAGTTATTTTGTTGCTCCCATTGGTTTTCCAAAAGCATCCACGGCTGAGTTATCCCATCATAATAACCTTTCAACCCTACATCATTTGATGACTCTACAGCATCTAAGACTTTATCCAAATATTCATTTTCTAAAATAACATCTAGTGGAAGATTGTCTTGATTGACAGCCATACCAAAAGCCTTGCAAATATATTTGTCAACAGAATTATCTTTTATAACTCTTCTTATACTTTCCAAAAAGTAAAATCTGTAATAGTCATAGGCCGATACGAAAAATGACAGTTCATCATCTTTTGTCTGATTCCATACTCTGTCTATCGTGGCAGTATTGTATTTAACTATTTGCTTCTCTGATGGAGAATGCCTTTGAGGAAAATCAAATTGTTCCCAAAAACCTTTCATACTCTCACCCACAGATTGCCTTTTTTCAATATCATCAAAGAATGCCTGCAATCTTTCCTTTCTTGTTTTCGCTAGTGGATAGACTTCAAACAAATTAACTACTTCTATGTAGTGATTACTAAGCAATAACTTCTTGTCAGGATCCAATCTTGTATCATCCACATTAATGAAATACTTGTTTTTCACAATGTCGTTATCTCCTCCTTGCAACTTTTCTTTGTCAACAATGTCTTTCACCCAGTTAATCCAAAGTAAGAAATTGGGGTCATCGCAAGAGAAGCCGATAATGCAGTAAGAATCCTTCAACAAGCTGATGCGCATCAAGTCAACGAAAGCCTCATGCTTTTCATTGTAGGTGTCATAATCTTCTTGGGCGATGATATATTGAGTATGATTGTCATAGTCAAAACCATATTTCGTGCTTCGTTCTTTAAGGTCTCTAAGTGAGCCATGCAATTTGAATATGTTTCTGCCAGCACTTATTGTAATGTCTCCACTTTTTTTCACAACATAATAGAAATCAGGCTTATTCTGATAATATAGTTTTATAGAATCATCTAATTGCTGCTTATACTGATCCAATTTTTCTTTTGTATCTTTGCAGACTTTTTTTACTTTTTCGCCTTCATTACTGGAATAATCTAAAGTGCCACATAATTTTTTGACAATTGGCAAAGCCTTTATTTCACGCAATAAGCTATCTATATCGGTACTTAGACTATCAAACACCACACCATCATTTTTTGTCGAATTGCCTTTTTCTACCTCTTGGTTCAATCGCTCAATTTTATAAAGTGCTTCTTTTATCTGTTTTATTTCACACTGAGCATCGCTTATTTCTTTTCTACGTTCTGAGGTAGAAGTCAAGTCTGTATAAACGTCTAAGGCATTGTCATAATTGAAAGTATATATGTTCTTGACTTTCATGCCAAGCAAACGCCTTTGAAGAGAGACATCCACATTTTTCTCTCGCTCTTCTCCTAAAATTAAGTCGTATGTCCCATCTTCATTTTCCTCAAGGGTAGGTGTCCTTTGCTCTATATAAACATCTATTGCCTCATGGTATCCCTTCCGTTTGATATACTCACTAGCTATACCCAAATAACCATACTTACCAATGATTTGCCATTTGTCCATATCGAACAAAGCTATTTCATTTGCATACATTTCCTTTATCATATCTTCCTGCAATTCAGCCCATGAAAGATACTTATTTGAAATGTTCTTGCTAAATCCTGCTCCAATGATGAATGACATGGAGTGAATATCACTCCCGATCTTACGTATGTAATCTCTGATAGTATCCATTTTATAATTGTTATTCTATTGGCTCACCTTCCATCACAAGATGGTACTGCTTATAATTATATTCTTTTAGCTTGTTAAAATCGCCAGCAAATGTAGTTACTGGTCTCCATTCACCTTGCGCAATACAATAGTCCAAATATTCATACCAAAAATTGCAAGCTGAAAGAAGTGTATTATTACCTGTAACATCAATATTCGTAACTATCTCTTTCATTTCCCCACACGTAAAAATCTTGTCATAAGGATAATCTTCATTGAGAAAAAATTGAATTCTGTGCTTATCCTCTTTCCTATGTGTGATTACATGATAAAGATAACTCTGAGGAGTTTTCAGAATTGACTGCTTTAGCAATTCTTTAGCTCTTGGCATAAGCTTAAAACCATATGAACCAGAATCGCTAGGATCTGCATCATCTAAACACGACAGAACTAAAAACAAGACATCAGAACCTGTTATTGTTTTCTCATTCAATTCGAAAAGTCCATCCTTCAACCTAGATAGACTTAAATTCTTTAGTTCATCGTCTGTAAACACACAATCTTCTAGTTTAAGCTGATTCTCACTCAACTGAAAATACAACAGCTGCTGCAAAAATACACTTGGTGCATTAATATCCGAACCACTCATAAGTATATCCGACATATACTTTTTGTATTCTTCCTTATCCTTAAACTTAAATTTCTTCTTGTTCTGCTTCCAATTAAAATAATAGAAATAACGTGAAGCTGTAATGAATATATCCCTTTCCCCTGTATATCTATAACAAATCATGCATAATCTAAGATAAGTTCTTAACTGCTCTTGATCATTTTGATAATCTTCAAACTTTACAAGAAAGTCTTTTACGTCAACTGTTATATTGCGTTTTTTCCAATCTATAGATAGTTCTTTTATCTCTTGATTCTTGATATTCGCCTTTAATAGCTTACTCAAATCTGCCTGATGCAAGTTTGTATATTCAAGATTATAAAAATATGTATTGAAGCTACGCCTCCAATAGATGTGTTTTTGCCCCTTAGTATTGTATTCATCAATTTTATTGTTTTTTTGCTCTGGAAAAAGAAAGGATAAAACATCTTTTTCCTTACTCTCCAACCTTTCTTTTTCCAGAAGAACATAAATGTTTTTATCTCCATATTGGTCTATAACTGCAAGATTTTTTCTATATCTTATTTTGTTGTACAAGCCTTTATCAGCATATCGCAACAAAGATAGGAGAAGATAGTCACAGAGATAAACCTCATCTTGAATTGGAATGTAAGCGGCACAAAAAGTATTTAAAAATCTCTTCACATCACGTAAGGTTGGCAAATACCTCTCAATAAATCTACTCTCATCCCTTACTACATTTCTAAATTCTTGTTCCGTACATGCTGTCAAATGACCAGAATTTTTCAATTTCAAAAATTCTTTCAAAAGGAAAGAAGAACGTATTTCCCCATTCCCCTTTGGCAAATCGATTTCCATATTGAAATACTTGTCGGTAAACTGCTGGTTATCTAATTTTATCAAAGATTTATCCAATATGCCATTTACATATACCTTGTCATAAGTTGTGATAAAAATAGTGTTTTCAAAAGCCGCATTCTTTGTTATTAATTTAAGCACTTCCAATATTTCAGAATTAGTCAACCTATCCAAATCATCTATCATCACTACAATTTTCTTCCCAATATCAGATATTCCCATTTGGAGTTTATCCCTGCTATCAGCTGCGTCTTGAATATGAACCAGCCCAATGATTTTTGCCAAAGAAGTATCTGATGACAATACATTGATGTCCTCCATATAATCTTTTACCGCCGATTTCATTCCAGTATGAAACGGAGCTAATGTGCTTGCCAACAATGACAAGAAATCAGCCTGTATGCAATCCACATTGGCAGAAGACCTTGGATTGAAATCAACAATGATTATATTATCATATTCACCTAGCTCCTTCTTCAATAGATTTAAGAAAGACGACTTTCCGGTACCCCAAGGTGAGCTAATTCCAATACTGTAACTATTTTCAAAAGACTTCTGACAAATTGAAAATGCCAAACTCTTGGCTAGGTTTGAATAATGAAACAAATCTTTTTGCTCTTCGTCTATAGGCTCATCCAAATAAATAGGAATAATAGTTTTTAAATCATCAGTATCACTCTCTGCCCCACCTTTCTTTGTATAATTCTTAAAATATTCATATACTTTCCTTCCTACAAATCCAAGAACTACAGAAAAACCGACAAGTGCAAATCCGTCAATATTCCAAAGAATAGAAATTATTCTATAGTCATCATCTTGATAATCAAAGAAGAACCTATAATAAACATAAACGATGAATACCATGCATAAAAACTTCTTGTGAGAAGCATCAATGACTTTTTGCGCTGAACAAATTCCTCGATAAAACCCAAATAAGGAAAGGAGTACAGCAGTGATTTGCAAGGCTATATTGTTTTTCAAAGCAAGATATGCCCATAAACTTTTAAAGACATTTATATATAATGCCTTACCTAGCAAAAAGACTAAGCAGATAGTCAAACACATTTGAAAAATCACCGAAATATATTCATTAAAATTTCGATAGATTGCTAACTTAACCTTTTTCGTGACAACGCAAAACTTTTTTTTAAAGGCATTCACTTCCTTTAGATAATTATAAACTGATTTGAGAACTTGCCATTCACTTCTGCGTAATCTTTTACTCATCCTATGTGCCCTCACCTTAAATCAACTAAAATTTTTATGCTTCACCCTCCACAGGAAATGCCAAAGCCGATAGAACGGCTCCAACATACATCCACTTGGGTAATACTACATCACCTCCCAATCTTTCTGTAAAAGATAGATATAGTACTGCCATATAACGCAACATTCTCAACATTTCTTTTTCCATATCTCTTATCAAGTATGATGCTGCGAATAAAATCGCAGATATATATTCCCCTAGAAGTCCAGCAGCCCAAAATACTGAGTATAAGGAATTGTAATATCGATAAAGTTGAAATTCAATTGTCCCTCCGCACTTTTAATTAGTTCATACACCTTTTTGCATTCCACATCAGCAGTACCATAATAATTAATATCAAGTTCTACATCAGCTTGTGCAAACATCTTAGTATCATTCGGAACAACGGCTCTCGGTGTTATTGAAGCACCTCTTCTTTTCTTTTCAGCATATACCTCAGCTATCATTTTACCTGCTCTCAAAGCATGATCAAAATTGAATGGAACTATCTGCATATTTTTAAGTGGCAAATCATCAGCTTCACCTTTCACGCAATATTCTGCAATAGCTATCGTGCTAACTTTAATCACAAAATCATGCTGCAAAAAATACCTAAAATATCCCATGGCATTATCATGCAATGGGTCTTCAGCATTAAGTAGGCGAATAAAGAAACTCGTATCAAGAAGTACACAATTATTTTCCATTAGGCAATTCCTCCTCTCACATTTGACAGCCATTCATCAACATTAACACCTCTCCACTTCGGAGTTGCTTTCAGAATTAATTCATTCAGATACTCCTCATCAAATTTAGATTGATAATCCATCAACTCAACCAAAGTCAATGTTGATTTATCAATATCACCAGTCACAATATTCTTCTTTGCCTTAACACGCACACCAAACTTTTTGTATAAAGGATTGCCCTTGTATTCAGAAAGATATTCCTTATCAGCCCGAATAGTCAACGAGCCTGCCTCTTTGGTATCAAGGTGAATATTAGCCTTGTCCTTACCACCAGCATCCGTCAATGTACCATAATAATAGCATTCCACATCAACCATAATATTATCACGTCTATGATAATTTGATTGAGGCGTAATTTTGAAGACACGATTAGGCTTGTCAGAGGTACCTACCTCAATGGTATAATCATTGCGTAAAGCAAAAGTCTGCAAATTTTCAATAGCACGAGCACTATTGGTTTCCAACTTATCTATCACTCCATTGTCTGCCTCGATAGCACTGAGCATAGATGAAACCAACAATACGTTTTGAACTGAAGTCTTAAACACATTGATGACAGAGCCTTCCCTCATTTCATAAGAGATAGTAGGTCTGCCCTTACGTAATTTTTTGTCAGGATATAGCAAATTCTCTACTTCATCAAACAAAACTCGAATTTGTCCGATGTCAAAATTAGCAGGAGTAAGGGCTTCCCCATCACTTTTGCCAATAATTCTCAAAGAAATCTCATTCAGTTCCATATCCGCAACAATTTTTCTGCAAAGCTACGATTATTTCAGAATATAACCAAATTATGCTATCAAAATTTTATAAAGTCAAGCTAGATTTAACACTTGGCTGACAAAAAGTAAAATCAATCGCTGCATTTCATTCCTCAAACCTCTTCCTCAATACCTTTGCAGGCACGCCACCAATAATACTATAAGGAGGACACGACTTCGTGACAACAGCACCTGCAGCCACTACCGAACCACGTCCGATAGTCACACCTTTGAGGATGGTAACATTCGCCCCACACCACACATCATCCTCGATGACGACAGGCTGGTCATATACATTCACGCCATCCACAAACTTCTCCTCCACGGTGACATCGGCGATATACTTGCCAGGGATGTCAATGCGGTGGTCGCCCGTGATGATCGTAGGATGCGGACCAAACAGCACCTTCTTGCCAATGGTGCAAGGAGCCTCCGTACAATAGATGGTGCTACCCTTCGGGATAGACGTGCCATCCCCCACCGACAGGTTCCACAAGCCCTTGAAATCCGAGGACATCGGACGGATATATACCCCCTTGCCACAATGCTTCATACACCGCTTCCATACCGGAGTCCACATCGCATCCCAAAGATACGAAGGCACGAGGCTCAACTTCTGCAATAACCTAAAAATACTCATGATTCCAGAAGTTTTCGATATATTTGATAAAAATCCTCCACTCTCTTTTCCCATGTCAAGTTGGCTTCCACCCAACTCTTAGCCTTTTCGCCCAAGGTCTTTAACTCAATCGGATGCTCATATCCCCATTTCAAAGAAGAAGCAAAACGCTCCAAAGTTTCATTATATGTATCTTCCACATGAACCTTAAGCAAAATATCATTAGGAAAAACGCTTTGACCGCCAGCATCAAAACAAACCGTAGGACAACCAATGGCGCAAGCTTCAAGAACAGACATCGAACCAGAATCTCTAAATGCAGGGTAAACACTGAGAGAGCAACCCTTCATCAGCTTCAACAATTCCTTGCGTTCAATAAACGGAATGATTGTTACATGGTCTTGGAGTCCGAACTCTTCCACACATCCCATCACTTGTTTCTGTTCGCTTCCAAAGCGGATTCCGATGAGTTTGACAATCCATGTGCGTTCCGCCTCACCTTGCTTGCTATCCCCCAAAGCCAACTTCACCGCATTCAGAAAGATCTTGATACCTTTCCAATCCCAAGCCTTTCCTGCATATACCATCTCAAAGGTGTCTTCGGAAGTTTTCTGATTGGGTAATACTGCAAAATCCTTAACATCAAAGGCGATGGCAGGCATTTCCATAAAATCACTACGGTGACCGAATGGTTGCAATCTCTGGAGATTTTCATCAGAAGAACACAAAATAACCTTCTTGTTGTTTCTTCTCTTATTGAACCAAGAGAATATTTTGAGATCCTTACCTTCTCTTCTTATTTTTTCCTTCTTGATGGTATTTGCCTCTAAGTCTTGCCAAAAAGCAGGTGCAATACACTCCGCACCACCAATAGGTCCCATGACAAATGGTATATCCAGCCAAAAACCAGGCGAAGGAGTACGATACTGATTGAAAGTCAAGTGATGGAACAAATCGAAATGGAGAGTCTTGTGCATCTTCCTCACATATTTTCTAGACAACAGTTGCCACAAGAGATAGTTGAATTGCTCACCCCAGTTGCTCTTCATCTCATTCTTATAGAACATCCAAGAAGGGATGTCATAAAACAAGAAATGCAGATTTGCCAACGTGGGATCACTCGCCAAGACCTTCTCTATTTTCCCTCTGCAACGTGAGCGAGTCAAGACATAGAATTGATGCTCAGGATATTTTCGAGCCATCGTTGTCGGAACCATCCACCCAACGCCATATTCACTACCTGCACCTGGCTCACAAGCGTAGGCAGACATTAATATATGATACATGTTTCTTTATTTTTTAATGTGTAAATCAAATGATATGAGATTACATACTCTCATACAATTGCTCGACACTCTCATTCACCTTCTCTGGCGCAAACACACTCTCCCCAAACACCTTGGAGTATTCAGCCATAGTCTTGCGAAGCTCAGGCGATTCCATCAACTTTCTCATTTGAGCAGCCAAAGCCTCTGCATCTCCAAATGGGAACGTCAGGCAGTTCTTGCCCTCCTCAATGACATCAGGCAAGCCCCCCACGGGAGTCGTCACCACGGCAATGCCCCTCGCCCATGCCTCCAACACCACCATCGGGAAACCCTCATGGCGAGAGCACATGCAATAAATGCTCGCCTTGTTCCAAATATCCTCCTTCTGCTTTCCAGTGATATACCCAGTGAAGGTCACGCTCTCATCCAAGCCCATGTCATGCGCCATCTGGCGATACCCTTCTACATCACCATTGCCCATGATGGTGACATGCCAGTCAGGGAAATCCCCTCGCAAGCTATCCCAAGCCTTCAAGAGCAAGTCAGCTCGCTTGTTGCTATCCAAATGAGCGGCAAAGATGATACTCTTCTCCTTGATGGAGTAATCGACAGCAGGCGTAGGAGCGCAGGCATTATAGATGACAGCCGTGCGGACCTTCACCGAAGGAAAGAGGCTCACAAAGAGATTCTGCCATTTCTTAGCAAGCAGCACCATGCAGTCAGCACGATTCAAGCACCAGATAAACAAGCCATTATGCGTATGCTCCTCCAGTTGATTGCCCATGTGGATGTGCATGATTACCTTCTTGTGCCCCAGCTTTGCCAAGAGCAACACAGGCATCTGAATAATCAGGCAAATCTTATCTGGCACCGTATGGAAATGCACGATGTCATACTGCCATATCGTAAACAACGCCTTGAAATAAGCCTTCAGGGCATACCATAACTTCACACCATATCCACGCTGAATCTGCGTTCCGAGCCATCCGCACTGGTATTTCTTCCAGAACGGCATGGTTTTCATCAGCCTCAGCACACTCGCCACTCCGCCACCACTCTGTTCGGCGGAGCCAACCATTAAAACTTTAGTCATTGCTCATTCTCTCCATTTGCTTTCTCTTCTCCTCCAAAAGCAGTTCTTTCTTTCGCTTCAATATTTGCTGTCTCTTCATATCCATCATCTGGTTACGATTGGCATTGAGACAGAGAGCTATTAACATACAATATCCCATACCCTTACCTGAGAGCCAGGAAGAGTCTGCCGTTTGCTCAATAGCAAGACAACAGAAGGTTATCATAGCCACACGATAATAGCGCATATCTGCAATAATATCAAAAGCAGCCAAACGACGCTTCCAGAACCAGCAGAAGAAAAATACACCTACGATACCAAACTGCGCTAAAGTTGGATAATAGGCATCACAGATAAAACCACCTCCTTCATCCAATCCCCAGATACCATTTAAATTATACTTATAATATAAAGGAGAATAAAATTTCCAGGCACCATTACATGCAAAAGATCCCATGCCAGAACCGAATGGCAAATAATCCCATAGGATTCGTAACGAAGTCCTATAAGTCATAGGACGAGCTAATTCATCGTTGCTCAATCCAGAAACATAATAAGCATCAAAACGAGTCCAGGTTACCATCAATATGACTGTCACCACCACTGCACAATATATCATTGTTTTAGGTGATTTAAAATTAAGGCGATGCTTCAAGAAGAACACAAAAGCAATGAAACAAACCACCTCACCCAAGAACTTAAATTTTGGTGCCAACATACCAGTCAAAACCAATCCCAATGCAATCAAACGGTTTAGCTTTGTATCTTTGGTAAAGAGATAGTAACTCATACCCGTACATATTGCTAATTGTCCCAATACAGAGAACTCTGCCTCCACTTGCGAATCCAGGGCTTGTGGGTGATATATAATCCAAGAGGACAAAGTAATAATCATAGTTATCAGCATCCACTTCTTCTGTTTCTTGGTAAACTGAGGATTCAGAATCCATGTACAGAAGATAATAGAATATGGTCGAATCTCTTGCATCAAGTCTAGCCAAACCGCGTCCTTGACATTCGCACCAAATAACAAGGAATATACAGTATAGAAGGCAATTAATCCCAAGCACACCATCAACTCCTTCCAAGGTTTTTTATTGATATGCTTCGAGCCATACATCATGAATGTGTAGAGCAGTAAGAGCAATGTCATTGCCTCATCGACACTAGAAAAGCCCGGCAAGTCATTATATGCAATACACGTAGGGAAATAAACAATCCAATAAAGGGTAAAAAAACGAGATATATTTTTCACTTTCTAAAATTTTAAAATGAACAGAATATGATTTCTAGCAAATATTATCCTGCAAAAGGAATTTGAAACCAACTATATTTGTTGCGTGCCCAAGTCTTTTGTCCAACGACATAAACCAAATTGACAAACCACTTCGGTAAATAACTCTTGATAGACTTCTTTTGCTCACCTTTCTGCCAACTACCAGCATAATTGTGAGCACAATAGCTCTTATCCGTACGATGCACTTCTATTGCATTTCGGCTATTGAAGAAGTCTTTATCAAAGACATACATTTCCCTTTCAGAAATATCGTATCTCTTCACATCCAACTGTTTCAAGTCTGTGATTCTCCAAAAGCGATAGCCAAGCCCTGTCAGTACATGATGGAAGCGACATGGCAGCGGAAGTATATCAAGAGAACCATCCTCCTTGACAAATGACTTGCCTTGATAGGAGTCCAACATATCCTTCACCCATTGGCAACCAGGTTCACATCCGATCACAGCCGCCTCAAAACCTCGTATTTGGTCATGCCCAATAAAGTAAGGAAGCGAGAGCAAATCATCAAAGCTCTTATACACAATCACATCAGAATCCAAATAGATTCCTCCAAAATGGTACAGAGCATAAAGACGAATGTAATCAGCAGCAAAGGCATACTTCTTAGCCTCGAAAGCTTGCTTCGTCCAAACAGTGGAATTAACATCAAATCGCTTGGTGTCCCACACCCACACTTCATAATCTGGCAGATACTTCTTCCAAGTATCAAGACACAGTTGTATCTCTGTTGGATATGGGTCGCCCGATAACCAACAGAGATGGATAATTTTTGGTATCATTATATTTTTGATTTTTCTTAGAATTTACAAAATCTTTCGTTTTCGCCAATTTCTCGTTTTCACATAGCTTTGTACAAAGGCTTATCCTATAAAAGGCAATAACATAATGTGCAGACAAGACTCATCACCCTATCTGCCTAACATATAAATAGTATTATTCAATTTACAAGTATTTCGCTAAGATAATCGATATTACACCAGATGCAATCGCACTCAATATCCACAAAAGCACTTGCATTGGACACTCGAAAAGTAAAACTTCATCATGTAAAGACAAGTTCAAGCACTTATAACAATCCAACATGATTCTAGTTACATGACGCTCTGCCTTATGTATCTCTGAATCAACTTGATTAGAAGAAATCCTCTCAGAATAACAGCGAGCAATGTGGTCGTGTAAAGCTCTGATTTCATTAAACAAAGGAAGAGGGAACTGCTCTGTTCGAGCTTCTAGTTCTGCTATCAACGGTTTTATAACCATATTATACTCTTTATAAAGAGCTATGATTCGCATATCTGTATCCATAATAATATGTTTTTAAATTCTTGCCATTTGTCTATCTATTGCATTTTGAGAAATCAGTCTCTTGAAGAAAAGATAAACAGAACCACGGTTTACCATGCTCTTTAAAGAAAAGGCAGGTCTAAGTTTTTTGCCAATACGATTTTCGATGAGAGCATCCAATTCTTCTGCACTCATCTGCATAAGCTCATCATAAGTTTTTCCAAGCCTATGTTTCAACGTTTCTTTTGTTTTATTATTTAATGTATGCATAAATCTGTAATTTTACGGCTGCAAAAATAGTACTTTTATATTAAACTTGCAAGCTTTTTAATGCTTTTCTTATCGAAATTAACAGTTATAAACTGAAATCTTCCCTCAGTTCCTCCATGAGCCACTTCATTCTCACATCCCAAGAGCCAAACCTTTCAGCCGTCTCCCGATTCTTATCCACAAGTTCCTGATAATCATCAATATGCTCCAACACATCCCGGATCAGAGCCTCAGCAGAAATATCCTTCCTCAAGTCATAGACAGACATCTTCTATTTTCTTCATAGTCTATTTACATTCATAACCTAACCCTTCCAACACCTCCATCATCTGTTGAATTCGTAGTTTCCAATCCCCCTTTTCCAAAGCAGACTTACGGTTTCTATCCACCAACTCCTGATAATCCTCAATATGAGCTAGGATGTCCAATATTTGCTCATTAGCATGTTCCTTGTCCAAATGAACGACAGGATCATAACCTATGATATCCATCAACTCTTTTGGCGCTCTACCAAGAATAACAACTCCTGACAACATACATTCCCAGTATCTCTGAGTCAAAGTGTCAATACCGTCTGCCAACTCTGGCTGATTGTCCAAGCGAGTAAGTGCCAAGGTTATTTTGGAATCAGCAAGCACATCAGCCAACTGAGCACGAGTATGCAGTCCCGTAGCCTCATTTCGACTACTCAACACCTTTATCGACTTATCAAAGTTCGATGAATCCAAGATTCGGCTACATCTACCAAATTCCAAATAATCAATGGAGCGATCCGACAAATTTTTCCCCGCATGATAAAGTTCCGTCTCTATTGCCTCTGGCAAATGGTAGATATGAACCTTAGGACATAGTTCTCTCATCTTATCCGCCGTCTGTGAAGATGTGAAAAAAGCAGTGCGCACATGATGCTTTTCAAACCATCTTGCCATATTATTTACATATCTTGGCCAGCAATCCCAAACCATAGGTATCACTTCATAACCTAAGTAATCGGGGAATGTGTCAAATCTAAGACTTGCTCCCTCAACAAATCTCAAACGAGCCTCCTTGGAACTTTGCCACAATGATGGCAAATCCAAATGATAAGACAAACGCTCATAATATTTTTCCAATGGTTTTAAAGAGACAACTATACCTCCACATTCTTCCCATTTTTGATATACAGCCAACTTGAAGTTGCTGTTGTTTTGATATATGAATGGCTTTACAGCCTTAATTATTTTTCCCATGACGAATTTTATTAATAGAGTTCATCAAAAGTTGCTCAGAACTTTGTCTGATTGAATTCAAATGATCTTCCTTTGCTATGATTGTGTCAGAATGAATCAAAGATGCAGAAACATCACTTTTATAATATACCAACGAGTCTTTTTGTCCTAAGGCATTGAGCAAGGTTTGCATTCTTCCATCCTCTGGCTCCGTATCCTGGACAACAGAGAACAACGGCTTATGAAATATGGTCGCAAAGGCAGTACCATGAAAAGAGGTTGTTATCACAAAAGAGGCATTTTCCATAAGTTGCAGGAATTCCAAAGGTCCAATATGTCCTCCCATATAGGCCGCATCATTGTCAGTTGGATCAACTGCGTTTGTTCCTATATAAATCACCTTACAACCCAATTCTTCCTTGACTTTTCTCACAATATTATATATATTAGGATCACTGCTGTCCCGTTTAGAAATCATCGGGCCTGAAAAGGCTAGGATATAGCCAATCCTCCGTCTCTTCTGTTGGAACAGCTTTGTTAAACAAATCATTTAAAGGAGTCTTGTCCGTAAGGAATAGACCCACGTT
>ENA-ORNT01001439-ORNT01001439.1-human-gut-metagenome-genome-assembly--contig:-NODE-1439-length-15966-cov-21.476714_pt1 | contig 15966 bp, 9 predicted proteins | sample MGYA00242120_ERZ509032 | MGnify/ENA primary metagenome ERZ509032 (study PRJEB26280, sample SAMEA2338729) | human gut metagenome | biome: human gut; feature: human-associated habitat; material: faeces...
AGGGACTATTTGATTAATTAATTAACGTGTCCAATTTTTATTGGACACTAATGATGCAATATATAGTATCTGATTGTTACTTTTTATATGTATCTTATCTTCAAAGTGCTACTTTTAACCTTAATATTTTGTTGGTTTGATAAAAATAACCTATCTTTGCACCCGTAAATTTACATATATTTTGAATATTAAAAGGTTTGAAGCATTATTGCTTATAAAAAAGTAATTACATTTTTATTAAATTATAAACATCAAAACATTTATGGAGAAAAGACTAAGCGTGATTTTGGCATGCTTATTCCTGTGTGTAGGAATGGTGCTTGCTCAAAACAAAATCTCTGGAACAGTTGTCTCTGCTGAAGATGGTGAGCCTGTTATTGGTGCATCTGTCATGATTCAGGGCACCAAGGTCGGTACCGTAACCGACATTGATGGTAAGTTCACGCTTTCTGCAAATCGTGCCAATCCAATGCTTGAGATAAGCTATATTGGTATGGTTACTCAGAAAGTTAAGGGTTCAAGCAACATGAAGATTACTCTTCAGACTGACTCTAAGACCATTGACGAGGTTGTCGTTACTGGTATGGTGAAGGTAGACAAACGATTGTTCTCTGGTTCTACATCTAAGATCGATGCTTCTTCTGCTAAGATTGATGGTGTTGCCGACATTAGCCGCTCACTCGAAGGAAAGGCTGCCGGTGTGTCAGTACAGAATGTATCTGGTACATTTGGTACAGCACCAAAGATTCGCGTGCGTGGTGCTACATCTATCTACGGTAGCTCAAAACCTCTTTGGGTTGTCGATGGTGTGATTATGGAAGATGTAGTAGACGTAAGTTCAGATCAGTTGTCATCGGGAGATGCCAACACTCTTATCAGTTCTGCTATCGCAGGCCTTAACTCTGATGATATCGAAAGCTTCGAAATCTTGAAGGATGGTTCGGCTACTTCTGTTTATGGTGCTCGTGCTATGGCTGGTGTGATCGTTGTTACCACAAAGAAGGGTAAGGCTGGTCAGGCTAAGATTAGCTATACTGGTGAGTACACCATGCGTTTGAAGCCAAGCTATTCTACATTTAATATTATGAACTCTCAGGACCAGATGTCTGTATACCAGGAGTTGCAGCAGAAGGGTTTCTTGAACTATGCAGAAATCTCTAACGCTACAAATAGTGGTGTATATGGTAAGATGTATGAGCTTCTCAATACTTATGATCCTGTAACAGGTCAGTTTGCTCTTGCCAACACCAACGAGGCTCGTGCTGCATATCTTCGCGACGCAGAGTATCGTAACACTAACTGGTTCGGCGAGTTGTTCTCTAACTCTATTCAGCACAACCACTCTGTAAGTATCACCGCTGGTACAGAGAAAGCTCAGTACTATGCTTCTGTCAGCGCAATGTACGATCCAGGATGGTATAACAAGAGCAAGGTAGAGCGTTATACCGCTAACTTCAATGCCAACTATAAGATCTCTAAGAAACTTAATGCTGGTATCATCGGTAACGCTTCTTATCGTAAGCAGGAGGCTCCTGGTACTATCAGTGCTACCACAAACCCTGTAACAGGTGAGGTTAGCCGTGCATTCGATATCAACCCTTATTCTTTTGCATTGAACTCTTCAAGAGCTCTCGACGCTAACACTTATTACACTCGTAACTATTCTCCATTCAACATCTTCCACGAGTTGGAGAACAACTATATCGACCTCAACGTAGTAGACTTCCGTATGCAGGCTTCTCTCTCATACAAGCCTATCACTAAGGTTGAGCTTACTGCTCTTGGTGCTGTTAAGTATACTGCTACTACCAACGAGCACAATATCAAGGACGATTCTAACCAGGCTGCAGCATATCGCGCAATGGGTAACTCTACAATTCAGCAGAAAAACAACTATCTGTACACAGACCCAGACGATATCTATTCGCTCCCTGTAACCATCCTTCCTAATGGTGGTATCTTGGATCGTACCGACAACCGTATGTTTGGTTACGACTTCCGTGCATCTGCAGCTTATAACGATGTATACAACGAAGACCATATCGTAAACCTCTATGGTGCTATGGAGATAAACTCTGTAGAGCGTCACTCTACATGGTTCCGTGGTTGGGGTATGCAGTACAACATGGGTGAGATTCCTTCATGGGCTTACGCTGTGTTCAAGAAGGCTCAGGAGCAGGGCTCTGACTACTATAGCCTTGAGAATACCCACGAGCGTAGCGCAGCTTTCGTAGGTGTTGCTACATATTCTTGGAAGCGCCGCTATTCTCTCACCGGTACATATCGTTACGAGGGTACCAACCGTATGGGTAAGAGCCGTAGCGCTCGTTGGTTGCCTACTTGGAACTTGTCTGGTGCATGGAATGCTCATGAGGAGTCTTGGTTCGAGAAGCTTAAGCCTGTATTGTCTAACTTTACTGCTAAGTTGAGCTACTCTCTTACTGCCGACCGTGGTCCTTCTTCTATCACCAACTCACGTGCTGTCATCAAGGCCGATAACCCTTGGCGTCCATCTGCAAACGATAAGGAGTCAAGCCTCTATATCGCATGGCTTGCTAACAACGACCTTACTTATGAGAAGAAGCACGAGCTTAACTTCGGTATTGACGCAGGTTTCTTGAACAACCGTATCAACTTCACATTCGATATCTATACTCGTCGCAACTACGACCTTATCGGTGCTACTAACACCATGGGTATCGGTGGTGAGTCAACAAAGTATGGTAACGTAGCTAAGATGAAGTCTAATGGTGTTGAGTTGTCATTGAACACTGTAAACGTCAAGACAAAGGACTTCACATGGACTACCGACTTCATCTATAGCCACATGCACAATGAGGTAACAGAGTTGAACACTCTTAACCGTTTGTACGACTATATCTCAGGTTATGGTTTCACAATGCCTGGTTATCCACAGCGAAGCCTCTTCTCAATTCCTTTCGCAGGTTTGAACAATGAAGGTCTTCCTACATTCTACGATCCAGATGGCAACATCACCGTTACTGGTATCGATATGCAGGAGTACGACCCTGAGCGTTTGAAATTCTTGAAGTACGAAGGTCCTGCTGACCCAACAGACGTTGGTTCTCTCGGTAACATCTTCCGTTACAAGAACTTGACTCTTAACCTCTTCATTACATACTCATTTGGTAATGTGGTTCGTCTCGACCCTGTGTTCTCAAGCCAGTATAGCGACCTCACCGCTACTCCTAAGGAATTCAACAACCGTTGGATTAAGCCAGGTGATGAGAAGTTTACTAATATACCTGTTATAGCAAGTAAGCAGCAACTTAATAATATTGCTTTCCTTAGCAGAGCTTACCAGTCATACAACTACAGTACTGCTCGCGTTGCCAAGGGTGACTTCATTCGTATGAAGGAGATTTCTCTCGCTTATGAGTTCCCAAAGACTCTCACACAGCCTTTGCATCTCTCTAACCTCTCATTGAAGCTCCAGGCAACAAACCTCTTCTTGCTCTATGCAGATAAGAAGTTGAATGGTCAGGACCCTGAGTTCTTCAATACTGGTGGTGTTGCTACACCTATGCCAAAGCAGTTTACACTTACTTTGAAATTTGGTATCTAATAAAGAAAGGAGAATTTGACACATGAAAATTAATAAGATATTATATACAGGAAGCTTGGCGCTCGCCCTTAGCTTTTCGCTTACATCTTGCGATAGCTATCTTGACGAGAACCCAGACAACCGTGCCAACCTTGACTCTGAAGATAAGATAGTTTCTCTTCTTACTTCAGCCTATGGTCAGAGCGGATATGCTGTACTCAACGAGGTGTTGTCTGACAATACCGATGATATGGGTGCTCGCTATATTCAGAATGACGACTTGTTTACCAATGAAGCGTTCTATTGGAAGGACATTACTGAGGGAAGCAATGATGGAATCATAAACATTTGGTCGTCTTGCTATGGTGCTATTGCTGCTGCCAACCATGCTCTTCAGGCTATCGAAGAACTAGGCGGTCCAAAAACTCTTAAGCTCAAAGAGTGTAAGGCAGAGGCTCTTATGTCTCGTGCTTACTATCACTTCGTCTTGGCTAATGAGTTCTGTATGCCTTACGATCCTGCTACTGCTGCAAAATATCTTGGTATACCTTATGCAACAGAGCCTGAGACCACACTTAACCCTTCCTACACTCGTGGTACTGTAGCTGAGGTTTATGAGAAGATTGAGAAGGATATAAACGAAGCTCTTCCATTGCTTGGCGATACTCACTACACACAGCCTAAGTATCACTTCAACAAGCAGGCTTCTTTGGCTTTTGCAGCTCGCTTCTTCTTGTTCTATCAGAAGTGGGATCTTGCTGTGAAGTATGCTAACGAGTGTCTTGGTAGCAACCCTAAGTCGTTGCTTCGTGATTGGGATGAAATGCAGTCGTATGGTATCACCAACGACCTTACACCTCGCTCGAACCTTTATATTAAGGCTTCTAACAAGTGTAACTTCTTCCTTCAGCCAACAATCTCAATGGCTGGCGCATTCTTTAGTAACTACACTTATATTACTAAATATTCTCACGATAGCTATATCTCAAAGAATGAAACTCTTGAGGCTACCAATATTTGGGGTGAATCTGGTAAGGGTACATTGCGTTGCCCAGGATTGTCTTTCAAGGGTGGTACTATGGACCGTATTGTTGTTGCTAAGTCTCCATTCCTGTTCGAAGAAACTGACGCTATCTCACAGACTGGTTACTATCACTCTGTATCGGTTCCTTTCCGTGCTGATATTCTTTTGCTCGAGCGTGCTGAGGCTTACATCATGTTGAAGAAGTACGATCTTGCTTGCAAAGACCTTACAATGTGGATGCACAACTGGACAAAGTCTACTATGACTCTTACCCCAGAGGCTATACAGACTTTCTATAATGGCATGAAATACTACACTTCAACAGCTCCAACTCTAAAGAAGCATCTCTATCCTTCATGGACTATCGATGCTGAGGGTAGTGTTCAGGAATGTATGTTGCAGTGTGTGCTCAACTTCAAGCGTATTGAGACTATCCATGAAGGTCTTCGCTGGCTCGACGTAAATCGTTATCGTATGAACATCACTCGTCGTGTGATGAATCAGGATAGCGAGTGCGACCATGTTGCAGACTCTCTTGGAACTAATGATTTGCGCCGTGCAGTTCAGCTGCCATTCAGCATTCTCTCTGCAGGACTTGAGAAGAACCCAAGATAAAGTGAAAAGTTTAGAACGAGGAGTGAAGAACCTCACAAAGTTCTTCCTCTTCGAACTAAGTAACAAATAATAGAACAAGAAAATGAAAAAGAATATATTATTCGCTTCGTTGTTGGCTGCATTGTCGTTCGGCTTTGTCTCTTGCTCTGATGATGATTTGTCATCTGAGAGTGTCATCGTTGCTGATAAGGTAGAGAAGACACCATTAGATAGTTGGATAGATAAGAACCTCACTGCTCCTTTCAACATCAACATCAAGTATCGCTACGAGTATAATGAGACCGATAATAGCTATTATACCGTTCCTGCAAGATACGATGATGCTGTGACTATGGCTCACATCTTGAAGTATTGCTGTATTGATACTTATGTAGATGTAGCAGGTCTTGAATTTACTCGTACTTACTTCCCAAAGCTCTTCTATTTTGAGGGCGAGTGGCACTATCGTAACAATGGTTCTTTCGGGCTTGGTACTGCCGAGGGTGGTCGTAAGATCTTCCTTATGGGTATGAACTATCTTAGCGAGTATATGAACTCACGTGATGCGTTGAATTATTATTATTTGCATACAATTCACCATGAGTTCACTCACATTCTTCACCAGACTGTTGAGTTCTCTACTGCTTATCAGCTCATCACTTCAGATTATAAGTCTGATAAGTGTTTCAACAAAGAATTCGCAGACTTCCTCTCTCGTGGTTTCATCACAGACTATGCACAGAAGAACTATCATGAGGACTTTGCCGAGATGGTTTCAACTTACGTAACCAGCACTGCTGATGAGTGGGAAGCATTGATGAAGAAGGCTGAGTATGGCGTTCTTAAGGATAAGAATGGCGACTTTGTTGTTGATAGCGAGGGTTCGGTTAAGATTGATACTAAGGTTAAGGCCGATGGTCGCGACCTTATCGAGCAGAAGCTTAGCATCGTTCGTAGCTACATGCAAGATCAGTGGGGTATCGATATTGATGAACTTCGTGCTTCTATCCTTCAGCGTGAAAATGATGTTGTCAATGGTAAGATTGATCTTAAGAACCTTGACTAATATCGCTACAAGTAAAGTAGATTTTCAATTTAAATAATGAATACCATTATGAATAAGATATTTAAATTATCACTTCTATTGTTGGCTTTGCCATTGCTCATGACATCATGTCTGAAGGATGACGATGAAGTGTTCAGTGAATCAGCTTCTCAGCGCCTTCAGAAGGCTTTGGATGAAGCTCGCACTGTATTGCGTAGCTCAGAGAAAGGCTGGGTTATGGATTACTATGTTGGTGACGACTCTTCTTATGGAGGCTATGCCTTTACAGTAAAGTTCGACTCACTCACCGTTACCGCTTCTTCTGAGTTGACAAAGGGTGCTGCTACATCTTATTATAAGCTCACCACCGATAATGGTCCTGTGCTTACTTTCGATACATATAATGATGTGCTCCACGCTTTGGCTACTCCAAGTGCTGGCAACTATGAGGGTAATCATGCTGACTATGAGTTCCAGATTGTTTCAGCTACTCCAGAGCTCGTTGTTATGCGTGGTCGCCGTACAAACAATTATGTATATTTGCATCCTCTTACCACAACTCCAGAAGAGTATCTTGCAAAGGTTGCTGATACAGAGAAGAAGTTTATCGTAGCTTCTCTTTCAACAGATGTTGATGGCAAGAATGTTTCTGCCGACCTCGATATTAACAATCGTCAGGCTTCTTTCTATAGCACTACCGATTCTACATTCTCTAAGAGTTGTGCATTCACATTTACTGATACAGGTATTCGCCTCAGCAGTGCTGTTGATGCTTATGGCAAGACATTGTCCGACTTCTCTTTTGAACCAGAAACAATGACTTTCACATCTAACGATAAAGGTAGCGAGCAGTTGGCTATTAAGGGTTATCTCCCTGCCGATTATGTATACTATGAGCAGATTGCTGGCGACTATGTATTTACATTCCAGATGCAGGAGGAAGAAAGTAAGAAGTTTGTTGACGTAAATGTTGACGTAACTATTGAGCCTAACGCTGACGGTTCTGGCTTCATCATGAAGGGTCTTGGTACAGACTTCGACATCGTTCTTGGCTACGACAAGTCTTCTGGTACACTTTCTTTGAATACTCAGATTATTGGTGAGGTTTCAGGCAATTACCTTTGGTTGAATGCATTAGACATGAAGTCTGGTGGTTCGCTTTATCCTGGACGCCCAATTTGCGGTATGGTAACTAAGTGGAATAAGGATCTTCAGAATCCTGTGCTCACATGGAATACTAACGACTTCGAGGATGCACCAACAGATTCTTATTGCTTGTGGCTTACCGATAAGAGTGGCGAAAGCCAGGGACAGTATAAGGGCTCTGATTATTCGTTCGCAGGCAAATATTCTATGTTGCCTTACGTGAAGAGTCTTACTAAGAAAACTCCATTCCCAGAACATCAAAAATAACTGTAGATAGTCATGAAAAAGATTTTTAATATAATGATGTGCCTTGTCGTTGCAGCCTTCGTTGCTTCTTGTAGCGATGATAACGACAACCCATATGCACACACTTCTTCGATTGTCATTACACAGGCAAATCTGCTTTTCGATGCTACTGCTTCTGATGCTGGTCGTATCGTCTTTACATCAAATGGCAATGTAACAGTTTCTACTTCTGCAGCTTGGGCAAAGGCTGAGATTAAGAATGATAGCGTATTCGTAAGCGTTGAGCAAAACGACACTCGCTATTCTCGTTCGGCTTCTGTAGTACTTCGTGCTAATGGCGACTCTGCTGTAGTTGCTCTTGTTCAGAAGGGTGTAACTCTCCGTATGCCTACAACAAGCCTCGTTGCTAAAACAGATGATGCAACAAGTGTTTCTTGCGACTATGAGTCAAATGTAGACATGCAGATTGTTCAGCAGCCTGAATGGGCAAAGGTTACTATCGCTGATGGTAAGCTGAAAGTTGACTTCAAGGCTAACAACACTGGTACTTTCCGTAGAGATGTTGTTATTATGCGTTCAGAAAACTTTGTTGATTCTATCTATGTAGGTCAGTACGATTTTGAGACAGATATCAAGGGTAAGTATAAGCTCACATACTATCGTGACACCACTTATACCACTACTCGTACACTTACTGCAACAGTTAAGGATAGCACCATCACACTTTCTGGTATGAACCTTAATTTGCCTTACACCTTTGATGAGCAGACAATGTCGTTTGTTCTCGAAACAGGTTCGTATGCTGGTAAGTCAGGTTCTGACTATATCTTCACATTGTTGTTGGATGCAAAGAAAGAGTATAATTGCAACTCAATGTACGGTCAGCTTTCGCATGATGCCGATGGCAATGTTGTAGTACCATTTAGAAGCGTTTATGGTGGCATGGAATTCTCAACCATAGGTCTTGTTAAGCTCACAGACAACACATTTGATGTTACCAAGTTCAATGGTTACTACCAGACTCTCTATAGACCAATACTCACACGTGTTGTGACTAAATAAACAGTGTTTAGGTTTCCGCTTGGGCTATTTTAACTCAAGCGGAAACTACCTTTTTTAATAATATATTAACTAAATAACAAACACATGATGAAAAAATTACTAATTGGATTGTTCGCAGTTTTGTGTGCAGGTGGTGCCAGCGCACAGCAGCTCGATGTCAATGGTCAGGTTAATAATGTTACTCCTAAGGTAGTAGCAAAATCTGGCGTGTTGGCTAATGTGTTGGGTCTTGATGCAAAGACACAGCAGACAAAGAAAGCAGATTTTAAGTTGAAAAGTAATCATATTTGGGCAAATGCAAACCAGATGCAGCAGCAGGCTCGTTTGAACATGCCTATGTTGTCAGCTAATGCAAAGGTAGCTAAAGCTGAAAAGGCTGCAGCAGATGAGGGTCTTACTTGGTTCTCTTATATTACATCTAATGATGTAGGCGCTGTTGGCTTCGACGCATTGGCTTCAGGTCTTGGAGTTGATTTCCTCGCAGGACAGAACAAATATAATATTGCTTTCATGGCTCCAGGCAACTATGCAAAGGCAAAGATCGATTCTGTAGAATTCTTTGTTTTGAGTGGGTGTCAGTATGATAACCTCACCGTATGGGTATCTTCTGTAAAATATGAAACAGTGGAAGGTAAAAACTATCTTTCTTTCCCAGAGTCTGCAGATAAAGCAGATGCTAAGGTCGTTGTTCCTGCTGCTGATGTAAAGGCTGTTTTGGACAAGCTCCCTGCGAATTACGTAGGTCCTATTTCTGTAAAGCTTCCTACTCCTTTTACAATCCCTGCAGAGGGTGCTTTAGTAGGTTATTCTTACGATGGTAAGAGCTCTGATAAATCTATTGTTTTGGCAGGTAAATCTTCTGAAGCTGCAGGATGCTTCTTCCAGTATGATTATGAGGGAGAACGTAATTTTGAATCATTGTCTTCGATTATAGGCATGAGTAGTTCTATTCAGATTGGTTTGGATGTTTCAGACTGTGAGGCTAACGATGCTACTGTTAGTGCAAACCCTGAGTTGACAACTCTTGTTAATACAAAACAGCAATATCCATTCTATATAACTAACAATAGTGCTAAGCCTATCACTCAAATTACATATTCTATTTCTGTTGATGGCGTAAATGGAGCAGAAAAGAGCTTGGATTTGAGTTCTCCTATCGAATCTATGGAAACAGCTTCTCTTCCATTTACAACAGCTTTCGAAGATGAGGGTGTACACTCTGTTGAACTTAATCTTTCAAAGGTTAATGGTAATACCAACATCAACAAGCAATCTTCAGCAGCGTATTCTATTATCGCTCTTGAAAAGAGTGCCGACCGTGTTTCTGTAGTAGAGGAGCAGACCGGTACTTGGTGCGGTTGGTGTCCACGTGGTCATGTAGCTCTCGACCTTCTTAACAAGCAACTTGGCGATAAGGTTGTTACTCTCGCAGGTCACTTCACAAATGGTGAATCTCAGGTAGATCCAATGAATATCTTAGGCGATAACATTACTTCTCAGGCAGAAGCTTATGCTGACTATGGATGGGTCGCAATGATTGTTTCATCAATGCTTGGCGGTGGTGGTTTCCCTGGCGCTATGTTTGATCGTGTTGTTGCTGCTGACCCATATGTTGGAGCTAATACTACTAAGGGTAAGAATGGTACTTATGAGTATGGAGCTACCGACCTTGTAAATCTTCTTAAAGAAGGAAATCCTTCTGAGGCTGATTTTTCTATGACAGCTTCATGGGCTGACGACAAGAATACCGATATTAAGGTTGACCTCACAACTACATTCAACTACGACCGCTTTGGTTCATTCCCTTATGGCGTAGCTTTCGTTCTCTCTGAGAATGGTATGACAGGCAAGGGTGCTACTTGGAAGCAGCTTAACTATTTCAGCAAACTTGCTGGCGTAAATGGTGCAAGTGATTTCAACAATCCTGATATGGCTGCATGGTTCAAGGCTGGTTCTTATGTTTCAACAACCTACGACAATGTTGTAGTTCAGGCTTGGAATCCACTCGGCAATGCTGCTATTGTTGATAAGTCGAAAACAGATGTTGAGAAGGGTGAAGTTATTCCTTTCAGCGCTACTCTTAAGGTAAACTCTGATCTTATCCAGAATTATAACAACCTCACACTTTCTGCATTGCTCATTAACCTTAATAGCCTTGCTGTAGTAAATGCTGCAAAGGTTGTTCTTGGTAACTGTGCTGCTGGTATCGAGGATGTAAACTCAGAGGCTAACAACAATGTTGTTTCTCGCTACAATGTTAATGGTATGCGCATCAATGGTGCACAGAAGGGCTTGAACATCGTTAAGCTCGCTAATGGCAAGGTAGTGAAAATGGCTGTTAAGTAATTAGTCAGATAGATATTTTTCTATAACACACAATAAAAAGAAGCGTCAAGCAAATTTGCTTGGCGCTTCTTTTTTTGTATATTGTAGTAGGTTAAATTTGGCATACGTAATACTTGCCCAAGTATCACGTGATACTTGGCGAAGTATTACGTGATACTTAAAAAAGTATCACGTGATACTTTTTTAAGTATTATTTGGTGTTTTTTCAGATACCACGAAGTCGTATATTTCGAATGCCCTTTCTATTTCGCTCAGACATATATATTCGTCGGCAGAATGAGAACGGCATGAGCTTCCAGGACCAAGCTTTAGCGATTGCCATGGCATGAGAGCTTGGTCGCTAAGGGTAGGAGAGCCGAATGGTTGCAAGCCTAACGATTTGCAACGCTTCACCAATGGGTGGTCTTCGGCAATATGCGATGAGTGAAGACGGAAGGAGTGTGCCTTGACTTCCGATGAAAGATGGTGGCTAATTATGTCGAATACTTCGTGGTTGGTGTACATTTCGTTGGTTCGCACATCTACAAGCATGGTGCAAGTGTCGGGAACGACATTATGCTGAGTGCCGGCATTTATCACCGTTACCGTCATTTTTGTTGGTCCAAGCAAAGGGCTAACTTTCTCAAACTTATAGTCGCGAAGCCATAGCAAATCGTCTATAGCCTTGTATATGGCATTAACGCCCTCGTTGCGAGCGGCATGTCCGCTTTTGCCGTGAGCTATCACGTCAAGCACCATCAATCCTCTTTCAGCTATTGCTGGTTGCATGTCGGTTGGTTCTCCAACTATGGCAACATCCACCTTGGGCAACTCTGGTATTGCCAGCGATATTCCATCCTTTCCACTCACTTCCTCTTCGGCAGAAGCAAGGTAAATGAGGTTATACTCTCGTGGCTCCAATATCTTTTTGCGGAATATCTGGAGCAAAGTTGTCAGACCTCCGCCACAGTCGTTGCTTCCCAAACCATATAGCTTGTCGCCCTCTATGGTTGGTGAGTATGGGTCGCGAGTCCACGATGCCACCGGTTTCACGGTGTCGATATGAGCGTTTAGCAATAGAGTGGGGCGAGCATCGTCGTATTCCGGGTCTATTGTCCACACATTATTCTTTAGTCTATGCACTTCCAGTTCATAGCCTCGGATAGTTTCCTCCATTATGTCGGCAGCCTTGTCTTCGCTTCTGCTTGCAGAAGGAGTGCTGATTAGCAATTTTAGCAACCTTACTGCCTCGTCGGTATATTCTTTGTTGGTCATAGTGTTGTATGTGTTGTTTACATCATTTCTTTCTTAAACCATAGCTCAAATACGCAGTCTGCAAGGAAAACCCCATCTTTGGTTGTTGTTATAATCTCTCTGTTTTCCAATGCTTTCTTAATTCTTTCAATATTTGATTTGCTTCCTAAAGGATATGTGTCGGCTATTGATTGAACAGTAAAGCCTGAATGAATGTCGTTGCACAGCAAGCGAATGAAATTGAGCTGATACGTAGTTAATCCTTCTGTTTGCTGGATAAACAAACTGCTACATTGTTGAAGAAGAGTGTTAATACCATTCTGCAAACAATCTTCGTCAACCTCTTTCTCAGTTTCAGCCATCACATTCCATGCTAATTGCTGAACATATGAAGAATAGTTCTTTACTATTTCGCATATCCTTGTAGCGTATTCCTTTGATATATGTTTACCATATTTCTCAAACCGTGAGCAAATAAAAGGAACCCAATATTCTGTTGGGATACATTCAAGGTGCAACATTTCTCCAAACTGATAGAATGGCATTCTTCGGCTTTGGAATATATTTTCCATTAAATGCTTCTTGCTGCCAAAGAAACAATACGACACGTTTTGATGATGCTGCCATGTGCCACGTAATCGTTTCTGTACCGTTAGCGAATCTGTAAATTCGCCTATTTGCTGAAATTCGTCGATGCAAACAACGATTCTTACACCCTGTTCCTTTGCTATTTGCTCTGGTAAATTCAATATCTCTTCAGGTGAATAGTCTTTTGGCGTTATACCGAGCGATAAAGAAAATTCGGAGGTAGGTTCTGGACTGAACGATATCTTTGGTGACACTCTTACCAAAAAACGTTTGATGTTTTCCATTATTTGGTCTATTTGCTTATCCGTTGATTTCATTATGGTTTCAGCAAATCTGTTGTAGAAATCATATTCGCTTCTACAGTCGTAAATGTCCATATATACTATTTTCAGCATCGGATTGTCGATTTCTGATATTACCTTTTTGATAAGTGACGTTTTACCCATGCGTCGAGGTGAAATCAGTATCACGTTGATGCCATGCTCGAAGTCTGCTTTTATACGCTTTGTCTCCTCTATTCTGTCGGTAAAGTTGTTTCCAGAAACCGACATACCATATACAAATGCTTTTTCCATTGTCTGTGATATTTGTTTATACTGCAAATATAATTAAAAAACACCAAGTTCACAACCTTGTGGACCACAAAGTTGTGAACTTTTAATATTGTTTTATTTTTCAACTTGTTTTTCTCGTGTAAATATGCTTGCATAAAATCGAATATATAACAATTTTTTGATTTTGTTTTGTTATTCCACTCGTTTCTATTAACTTTGCAAATAATAAAAATTTATCATTATGCAGACAATTACGCATCTTTCGGTTCTTGTACACGAACAAGCCAAGAAGTATGGCAATCGCAGTGTCTTTACTTTCCAGTCGTTTGGCAGTAAGCAGTGGAAGCAGGTTTCGTGGAACCAATTCTCACTCAGAGTAAAGCAGGTTTCTAACGCTCTGCTCAATCTCAATGTGAAACCACAAGAGAATATTGCGGTATTTGCACAAAACTGCATACAATATTTATATACAGACTTTGGTGCATATGGTATTCGTGCTGTCAGCATTCCTTTTTATGCTACAAGTAGCGAAACCCAGATTCAATATATGATAAACGATGCCCAGGTAAGAGTGTTGTTTGTCGGTGAACAGGAACAATACGACAAGGCTTTACGGGTGTTTACTCTCTGCCCTTCGCTCGAACGAATTATTATATTCGACGAAAGTGTGCGTATTAGTGCCAACGATCCTAACTCTATGTATTATTCCGACTTCTTGAAGCTCGGTGAGGGATTGCCTCGCCAAACGGAGGTGGAAAACCTGTATAAGCAGGCCAACATGGATGATTTGTGTAATATCCTTTATACCAGCGGTACCACAGGTGATTCTAAGGGCGTGATGTTGACTTATGGTCAGTATAGTGCTGCTCTTGAGGCTAATGGTGCATGTGTGCCAATCAGAGAGTGCGACCGCTCTATAAGCTTCTTGCCTGTTACACATATCTTTGAGCGAGGATGGTGTTATTTGTGTCTGTCGGTAGGTGCACATGTTATTATTAACACCAATCCAAAGGAAATTCAGCAGTCTATGCGCGAGACACATCCTACCTGTATGTCGTCGGTGCCAAGATTCTGGGAGAAGGTTTATCAGGCTGTTAAGGATAAGATTGATCGCTCAGGAGCTGTAAAGCAGAAGTTGTTTGCCTACGCTCTTTCTGTAGGTAAGAAATATAATATCGATTATCTGAGCCATGCCAAGCGTCCGCCATTGACATTGGCTTTGGAATATAAGATGATGGATAAGGCTGTGTTGAGCCTTGTGCGCAAAACTATGGGATTGGAAAATCCAAATATCTTCCCTACAGCAGGTGCTTATGTGTCACCAGAAGTTGAAGAATTTGTCCATTCCATCGGAATTAACATGGTGGTTGGCTATGGACTTACAGAGAGTCTCGCAACCGTTACCTGCGACCATACATCAGAGGGCTATACCATCGGTTCTGTAGGTCGTCCTATCAACAGTATAGAATTGAAGATTGGCGAGAATGACGAGGTATTGCTCAAGGGTCCTACCATCACTCCTGGATATTATAAGCGTGACGCCATTACCGCAGCTTCGTTTACCGAAGACGGATTCTTCAAGACTGGCGACGCTGGATATATTAAGAATGGTGAGCTATTCTTGAAAGAGAGAATCAAAGACTTGTTTAAGACAAGCAATGGTAAATATATCGCTCCTCAGCAGATTGAGGCTTTGCTGTTGGTAGACAAGTTTGTGGAGCAGGTGGCTGTTATTGCCGACCAGCGCAAGTTCGTTTCTGCATTGATAGTGCCTTCGTATTTGCAGATAGAGGATTGGGCACGCAACAATGGCGTGAAGTTTGAGTCGCATGAAGACTTATGCGAGAATCCTAAGGTAAGGGCTATGATGAAGGATCGCATAGACACCTTGCAACAGACACTTTCGCACTATGAGCAGATTAAGAGATTCACTCTGCTGCCAAAGCCTTTCACTATGGAGAATGGCGAACTAACAAACACATTGAAGCTCCGTCGACCTCAGGTGAGCAAGAACTATAAGGAGCTGATAGACAAAATGTACGAGGAGTAAAAACAGAAATGATAACATCCGACCAACTAAAAGATGTAGTCGACAGAGTAGATGCACTATATAAATACTTGAATATCGACCAAAAGAAGGTGGAGTTCGAGGAAGAGCAACTACGCACACAGGCACCCGACTTCTGGGAAGACGTGGAGCGTGCGCAGGAGCAGATGAAGAAGGTGAAGAGCATCGAAAAATGGATTGTCGGCTATAATAATGTGAAGCAAAATGCCGACGAACTACAGTTGGCTTTCGACTTCTACAAGGAGGAACTCGTGACAGAGCAGGAGGTTGACGACGATTATAAAAAGACGATAAAAGCCATCGAAGACTTGGAATTGATGAACATGCTCCGTCAGGAGGAAGACCCTATGGACTGTGTGCTGAAAATCAACTCTGGAGCTGGTGGTACAGAGAGTCAAGACTGGGCGCAGATGCTTATGCGTATGTATATGCGCTGGGCTGAGGCTCATGGATATAAGGTCACAATCTCGAACCTTCAAGAGGGTGAAGAAGCCG
>ENA-ORNT01001440-ORNT01001440.1-human-gut-metagenome-genome-assembly--contig:-NODE-1440-length-15960-cov-3.276580_pt1 | contig 15960 bp, 14 predicted proteins | sample MGYA00242120_ERZ509032 | MGnify/ENA primary metagenome ERZ509032 (study PRJEB26280, sample SAMEA2338729) | human gut metagenome | biome: human gut; feature: human-associated habitat; material: faeces...
CCTGTCGTGCGTGCGGCTCGAGCGCGTCGATCTCACTGATCCGCGCGGGCCGGTGCTCCACGTCGCAGGGGCAGACCTCATGGACGGAACGCCGATTTTTGACATCAAGCCCTACATTCCCTACGCCGACTGCCATCCGGAGGCGACGGAAGGCTTCACCGGTCAGGTGGAGATGCAGGAGCTGACCGTGACGATTCCGCCGGAGCAGCTCTCCCGCTCCCCCGCCGACAAGCGCGATGCGCTCATCGGCGTGCTCACGCAAGACCCGCGCCCCCGGTATCAAACAGACGCCAGCCGCGTCTACGGGCTGGAATTCGGCGGCTATGAAATCAAATTCCGCGTTGACAGCCAGACGCTGACCGTCACGGACATCATAAAAAAAGACTCGTGAAAATCACGAGTCTTTTTCGTATTTGAGCTGATACAGGTCCGTTCGCCGCGCGCGTAAAACCGGGATCTGCGCACGAACGGCATCCGCCTGCGCAAAATCAATGTCGCAGATCAGCAGCTCCGGCGCTGCACCGGCCTGTGCCTGCACACGCCCCCACGGGTCACACACGAGCGAATGTGCATAGGAGACATAGCCCGCCGTTTCGTCCCGCGCCGGGGCACAGCCCGCGAGGAAACACTGGTTATCGAGCGCCCGCGCGCGAAACAGCAGCTCCCAATGCGCAGGACCGGTCGTCATATTGAACGCCGCCGGAACAACGATCAGCTGCGCGCCCTCGAGGGCAAGGATGCGAAACAGCTCTGCAAAGCGCACGTCGAAGCAGATGGCGACGCCGACCTTGCCGAACGGCGTGTCAAAGAGCGTATAGTGCTGACCGGGCGAGAGTGTGTCGGACTCGAAAAACCGCTGACCACCCGCCACGTCGATGTCAAACAGGTGCACCTTGCGGTGCTTTGCCTGCTGCATCCCGTTCGGGTCAAAGACATAGCAGGTGTTGTAGATCGCATCCCCGTCACGCTCCGGAACAGAGCCCGCAACAAGCCAAATGCCGCATTCTTGTGCTGTTTTACACAGCAGACGCCATGTATTGCCGCCCTGCGGCTCGGCATATTCCGCAAACGCGGCGTTGCTGTATGGGCAGCACCACATCTCCGGCAGTACAACCAGATCACAGCCGGCAGCGGCGGCATCGCGCACATAGCGGCGCATGGTTTCGTAATTTTCAGCTTTGGATGCCGTGACCGGCATCTGACACAGGCCAAGCTTCATGGTATTCCCCGCTTTCACACCGTTATGTGACCAGCATAGCGAAAAACGGCGGCGCTGTCAAACATTTCTGTCCGCGTGCACGTCGCTGCCGCAATGCGGGCAGTATGTTTTCTTGCCGGAGAAAAACATCATGCCAAGATAACGGTGACAAAACGGGCAACGCTGTGTGCACACGGCGATGAGCGCGCCCAACACGACGCACCCAAGCGCCGCATATACCAGCGCCCAGACGCCATAGTAGCAGCTGCTGCCGTACAGCCCAAGACCAAACAGAACCAGAATGGACGAAATACCGTCCCAGAGCTTTGGATGCTTCACACGATCGCCTCCAAAAGTGATTTAGAGGTCATGATAGCATTTTTGCGTGAAGTTCAAAACCGCATACATGTAAAATGCGGGTGAAATGCAGCGATTGCATTTCACCCGCACGCGCGCGTTTATGCGTACATGGCACCCAGAATCACGCCCAGAATCGAGAGTGCAACACCGACAACGAAGCCGTCCAGCGCCCATTTGCCGATCGCTTTGGCGCGCACCGGCGTCGTCTTCTGGAAGCACAGGTACAGGATCAGACCGATCAGCGGGAACAAAAACGCCAAGATATTCAGGCCCGTCGACGGTTTATCCTCCTGCTGGCTTACCGGCGCCTGCACCGCACAGCCGCAGCTCGGGCACACGACCGCCTCGTCTACCAGCTCTTTGCCGCATTGACTGCAGTATTTCATCTCATTTCCCTCCGTTGATATCTCTGAACGAAAGCATAGTTCCAATGCTTGTATACTAGCACATTATTTTATGATTTACAGCCAAAAAGTTCGCAAAAAATTCATCAGAATATCAAAAAACATAAAGACCTCTTTCTGCCTGAGATTTCAAGCAAAGAGAGGTCATTTTGATAGCAATTTCGCATTAGACAAACATTTTCGCATCGTCCAGTCGTCGTTCCCGGCCGAGATAGAAATCTCAGAAAGAATAATCAAACATGCAATTCAGTGGTTGTCGCTCCAATCATGCCGTTCAAAGGTCACGCATCCGTGCCAAATACTTGCTCTTTGGGGAGCTTCGGCGCAAGGATCACTTGAAAAATCCGCTTATACCCACCTATGAGAGAAAAACTGCCTCCGCAGCTGGACCACGTGTATGCCACGCTGCGCAGACCATGGTAAAGCGCATACGCAATTTCCTCCGCAGGCTGCATATTGCCGACCTCATCTGCAAGCTGTGCTTTCGCAATTGTCTGCACGACCGCGCGAAACAGTACCATACCCTGCGGAAAATCATTATCCACATCCTTTTGCAGAATATTGATATAGATCTGCGCAGTAATGGCAGGGCCATTTTCCTCGGCATCCACTGCATATTCCCGTAACATTGCCCAAAGAAAAGCGAGATTCGACTCGCGCTGCAACATAACATCCACGAGCTGATCCACTTTTTCACCGATACGGCTGATGAGTTCGTCCACAATCTCATCTTTCGAAGAAAAATGATAATAGAATGTGCGCTTCGTGACACCTGCGGCCTTACAGATCTGCATCACGGTAACCTGATCATAGCTATATTCCTTAAATAATTTGATCGCCTGCTCCTGAATTTTCTCTTTTGTACTACTGGGCTGCATGCTTGCATTTCCCTCCAAAACAGACACTTTCGACAATAAGTGCTCGATAATTTTGTGACGTTCTCACAATTGACATATTTCTCACAAAGGAATAGAATGTGCGTGTGACCACGGTGTAACTATAATAAACCCGCAGAACAATTTTACTCGTATTTTATACCTATTTAGTTTGCTCCGCGGCCCCATATTACTTTTATTTTATACCCGCATGCAGAAAAAAGCAACCATAGCGTGCAACAGAAATCCGGAGACACGAAACATTTCATTGGAGGAGTTTTTATGAACAAGTTGTTTGAGCCAATCCAGATCGGCAGCATGACACTGAAAAATCGCATTGTTATGGCCCCCATGGGCACGACGACCGATACTACCAACGCCTTTAACATGCGGGACGTGAAGTACTACGGCGAGCGAGCAAAAGGCGGCTGCGGTCTTGTGCTGACCGGCGCTGTTGTCGCCTCTACCGAGTTCGAGCCGGCTCCCTGTCAGAAGCTCACAAATACGAAGGATGTCTATATGCTCCATCTGGTGGCTGAACGTGTTCATTTTTACGGCGCGAAGTTCGGCATCCAGCTCTCACCCGGCATTGGCCGCATGAACTGGATCGATCCGCACACGCCGCCCTACTCCGCAAGCCCCGTCCCCAACTACTATGTGCCCTCTCTCATCTGCCGCGAACTGCCTACCGAGGGCGTGAAAAGTCTCGTAAAAGCAATGGGTGAATCAGCAAAGCTTGCAAAAAATGCAGGCGTTGACATCATTGAGATCCATGCATACGGCGGCTACCTGATCGACCAGTTCACCTCCGCGAAGTGGAACCACCGCACAGACGAATATGGCGGAAGCTTTGAAAACCGCCAGCGCTTCCTCAGAGAGATCGTCGAGGAAGTTCGCAAGGCATGCGGAAAGGACTATCCGATCGCAATCAAAATGACGCTCGACAGCGTTGACGACGATGAGCGCCCGATTGAAGAGGGCCTTGCAATTGCAAAGTATCTTGCCGACTCCGGCCTTGTGGACATGATCCACTTTGGACGCGGTGCATATTCGTGCCGTTGGAGAATGGTTAGCTCCGTCTACCAGCCCGTCGGCTTCGACCTCGACGCCGCCCCGAAAGTGAGAGAAATGATTGGTGATCTTCCCCTCATGGCACACGGGAAGCTCAACCACCCTGATGTTGCGGAAAAGGCCATTGCGGACGGTTTGGTTGATTTGGTTGCGATTGGCCACGGTCTCATCGCAGATCCGCACTGGGCGAACAAGGTCAAGAACGGGAAACTGGATGATATCAACCCGTGCATCGGCTGCGGCGAGTGTCACTTCAATGCGATGAAAGGGCATTCCAGACCGTGCGCAGTCAATGTCCATGGCATGCGCGAGGGCGAGTTCCCACTCACGCCGGCAAAGAGCGATCTCAACATTCTTGTGATCGGTGCCGGCCCCGGTGGCATGAAGGCAGCAGCCACCGCAGCCGAAAGAGGCTATCGCGTCTCGCTGTATGAAAAGAACACTTATATGGGTGGAATCATGGCAGCCGCAGGCGCACCGCGGTTCAAGGCGGATGTGCATGACCAGGTCGAGTATCTGAAACGCCAGATCGCAAAATATCCGGTCGACCTGCACCTCAATACGGAGATCACGCTGGAGGACGTTCAGCGGCTCCATCCCGATTTTGTTGTCGTCGCCACAGGTGCAAAGCCTGTTGTGATCCCGGTGCCAGGTGCGGATAAGCCGCATGTCAGCACCGCGGTGCCGGTTTTGCTCAAGCAGAAGGAAGTCGGCCAGAAGGTCGTCGTCGTTGGTGGCGGCGAGGTTGGCTGTGAATTGTCGAGCGAACTTTGCCTGCAGGGCAAAGATGTGATCATGATCGAATTGCTGGACGACATTCTGCGCACTGCAGATCATTTCGTCGCGAATGATCAGAACATCCGCTATCTCGTTGAGAACTCCGGCACCGATATCCGCTGCAGCACCAGACTGACGGAGATCCTAGATGACGGCATCATGGTCATCAACAAGGAAGGTGAGGCCGAGAAAATCACGTGTGACAGCGTCGTCTTTGCTTCCGGCTTCAAGGCCGATCACAGCCTCTACAATGATCTTCTCAAAGCAGGCTACGAGTGCGTACAAGTTGGCGACAATGTGAAACCCGGAAAAATCATCAACGCAATCCATCAAGCATACCACTACATCCGCGTGCTTGAAGAGGATTGACAGAGCCGGTAGGATGCATCAGGGTGTCTCATCCAGGGCGCCCTGATACAGGCAAATACAATCTTATATTTGGGCATCAGCCAGAGGTCTGGCAGAAAGGAAAATGAGTCATGTCGAATAAATATTCAATCGTGACCGGCGCATCCCGCGGTCTTGGCGCCGCTATTGCAGAGGAACTTGCACGCGAAGGCTATGACGTTGTCATTACCTACTGCACACAAGCGGATAAGGCGCAGAAAGTCAAAAAGCAGCTTGAGACCAAATTTGGCGTTCGCGTTGAAAGCTATCAGCTCGATATCAAAGACGAAGAAGCAGTCCTTGCATTTCGCAAATGGGCCGAAGAGACTCTGGGCACGAATCTTCAGGTGCTTGTCAACAATGCCGGCATCTATGCAAATATACCCGCCGAGGAGATTGCGTCGAAAACGTTCTGCGACATTATTGACGTCAACGTGAAGGGTACGTTCTTTATGACCCGTCATTTTGTCGATCTCATGATTGCAAACCACTACGGGAAAATCATCAACCTCTGCTCTGCGGTGGGTCTGCGCGCTGCACCCGGCTCTATCGCATATGCAAGCTCAAAATTTGCCATCCGTGGCATGACGCAGGCGCTTGCAATTGACCTTGGCAAATACAATATCCAGGTCAACGCGATTGCTCCAGGCGCACACAAAACCGACATGTACTGGGATGCGTACAAGATTGATCCCGAACTGCTCGAGAAGCGCACCAAGGGCTGCCCGCTTCAGCGCGCAGGGGAAGTCAGCGAAATGTATCACATCGTGCGTTACTTTCTTGCGTCCGACTTTATTACCGGTCAGGTCGTATCACCGAACGGTGGGACCACGATGGTATAACCTCGAACAATTCAGAAAAGAGGGAGAATATGGGTTATATAAGTATTTTTCTAGGCCTTGCAGTCGTCGTCGCACTGATGATCCGGCGCTGGAGCCCATTGATGGTGGGCATCGTTGCCGCAACGGTCGTTATTTTCATGAACGGCCTGCCTTTTGGCGAAACCATGACTGGCACTTACTTCGACGGGTTCTGCACCATGTTCAAATCGCTGTTCCCACCGATCTTTTCCGGAAGCCTTCTGGCGCAGATCTATAATCGCTCTGGTGCTGTCAACGCCGTCGGCGATGCCATCGCCAATGCTCTGTTTAAGGACAGCGCTTCCGCTACGCGCAAGTATGTTTCCTGCATTCTGGCTATGGCAATCGCGTCCGGTATTCTGGCCTTCTGCGGTCTGAACGCACTTGTAACACTGATTGCGATGTATCCGATTGCGCTGCGCCTCATGGAGCGCGCCGGCATCCCCAAGCGCTTTGTGATGGGCATTCTCAGCTGCGGCGTCTACACCTTTGCCATGTCTGCTCCCGGCTCGGCGGAGCTCGTGAACATTCTGGCCATGCAGTCGCTCAACACGCCGTCCTACGCCGGCATATGCGGCGGTATTTTGGCCTGCATCACAGAAATTGCAGTCACGACGACCCTGACGACCATCATGATCAAGAAAGATGTAGCGAAAGGGAAAACCTTTGCCTACGGGCCGAAGGACATTGTCGCTTCAAATGACCAGCCGCGCCCCAAGGCACTCGTCGCACTGTTGCCGTTACTGGCACTTGTCCTGCTGTTTAACATCTTTTCGATTGATATCTTCTCTTCGACCATGATCGCATGGCTGTTCTCCATCGTTCTGTTCTGGAAATACCTCCCCAAAAAGGATGGAAAACGCACCAATGAAATGCTGGATGTATTTACAGCTGCTGGCACAATGGCGTTCGGCCCTTGCAGTGCTGTCGGCTCTATCGTCGGCTTCACCAGCATCGTGCAGACATTGCCAGAATTTCAGGCCATGCTCGATGGTGTATTTAACTTCAACATGCCCGCCGCTCTGATCCTGATCATCGCCGTATGCCTGATTGCCGCTCTCACCAGCTCCTCGACCGCAGCCATTCGCGTGGCCGTGCCCATGGTGGCGGAGCGCTGCACGGCTGCTGGGTTATCGCTGGCATTTATTCACCGCGTCTCCTGCTTTGCGTGCTCGATCGTTGATACACTTCCCTATGGCACCGCTGTCATCATCAATCTTGGTATCGCAGATCTGGACATGAAGGAAGGCTATCCCCCCATGTTCATCGCTACTACACTGGCGGCCGCTTGCGGCACCATCATCTGCGCACTCTTTATGTATCTGTTCCCTGCTCTGCCATGATCGTGTGTTTTTCGAAACATGTGAAATTTTTGTTGAATAATTGCTTGACAAATAATTATTTAATGGTATCATAGTACTATAAAGCGAGAGATACAGTTCTATATTATTAGAGCTGCGCATCGCAAACAAATCTTATCAAACGTGAAAGAGAGGATTATGAATGGGTTACTTAAGCATTCTCGTCGGTTTCTTCCTGGTCCTGTTCCTCATCTGCAAAAAATGGCCTGCTATCATCGTTGGCATCATCGCAACGGCGGCCGTTATTGTGATGAACTGGCTGAACTTCGGACAAACCTTCACCGATGTGTACTTCACCGGATTTGCCACCATGGTCAAGTCACTGTTCCCGCCTATCTTTGCCGGCAACCTGGTTGCACAGATCTATAACCGGACCGGCGCCGTGCGCTCTATCAGCGATACGATGTCCAATGCGCTGTTCAAAGAAGGGCGCTCCAAGACACGCACCTATGTCTCCTGCATTCTCGCGATTGTCATCCCCACTGGCCTGCTCGCCTACTGCGGCATGAACGGTCTGGTCACGCTGATCGCATTCTATCCCATCGCACTTGGCCTCATGGAGCGCGCTGGCATCCCGAAGCGCTATGTCATGGGCCTGCTCTCCTTCGGTGTTTATGCCTTCGCACTGACCGGCCCCGGAACAGCGCAGCTCGTAAACGTGCTGTCCATGCAGGTCGTCGGTGAAGGCCCTGCTGCCGGTCTCGTCGGCGGTCTGGTCGGCGTTGTCGTCGAGATCGTATTCGGCACTTTCGTCCTGACGCTGATGATCAAAAAAGACGTTGCCAAGGGACTCAAGTTCGCATACGGCCCAAAAGACATCCGCGTTGCCGATGACAAGCAGCTTCCCAACTTCCTCATCTCGCTCATCCCCCTGCTCTCTGTCGTCATTTTCTTCAACGTCGTGAAGCTTGACATTTTCTCCTCCTGCCTTGCCGCATGGCTCCTTTCCATTGTTCTGCTCGGCAAGTATATGCCGAAAAAGGACGGCAGCCTCCTCAAGGAACTGCTCGACGTGTGTACGGTCTCCGGCACCAACGCATTTGGACCCTGCGGCATGGTCGGTTCCCTGTTCGGCTTTGTCAGCGTTGTGCAGACCCTGCCGGAATTCCAGGCGATTCTCAACTACATCTTCAGTCTGAATATGGCTCCGTTCCTCGTGCTGATCCTTTCGATCAATATCGTGGGCGCACTGACCGGCTCGTCCTCCTCGGCTATCCGCATCGGTATGCCGATGGCGATGCAGCACTGCATCGACGCAGGCATGTCGTTGGCATTCGTTCAGCGACTGGGCGCGTTTGCAGCCTCTATTCTGGACACGCTGCCGCACAGCTCCGCCATCATCATTAACCTCGGCATCGCTGATCAGGATATGAAGGAAGCATACCCGCCGATGGCCGTAACAACGATTCTGACGACCGCAGTCGGTACAGCGGCAGTCGCGATTTTTATGTCGCTGTTCCCGCCCCTCCCGTAAAACCTTCCAATCAAAAAGGCAGCCTGCTCAGGCTGCCTTTTTGAAAACACGTTTTTATTCATTTGCAATGTCTGTAACGAAGGGTGCACGAAAACACACAATGAGCGCGCAAATTTCCTGCGCACCCCCTTGACAAATTTCAGATTTATGCTATCATTCTATTTGTGTAGTACTTTAGCTCTATAAATATAGATCTTTAGTACTAAATTTCGAATCCGGGCGCCGGATCAATGATCGCGGAAACCGCGTGCTTCGCCTCTTCCAGAAGATTGATTGTCCCGTTCTCAATCGCCCAGGTCACAATGACGCCGCGCATTGCATACGACAGTGCCTCTGCCAATGTCTCCGGATCGGTCAGATTCCGAATCTGTCCGGCATTCTGCGCAGAGCGAATGACAGCAGTCAACATTTTCTTGTGATAAATATTCTTAATAAAATCACGCTGAGAATGCTCTTTGAGTCTGCCGACGAAGTACTGCTGGGAAACACCCGCACCGTAGAAAATATCACCCTCGCACATGATGTGGAAGATCTCCCAGATCTGCTTGCTGAAAGTCTCCTGCTCGACGATGCGGTAAAAGTTATCGGCGTACAGCTCTTCAAAATTGTTCTGCATGTCCAGGAAAATGTCCTGTTTCCGCGGGAAATAGTAATGCAGCGTCGTTTTGGAGACCTTCGCCTTTTCGCAGATCATCGGGATCGTCGTCTCGTCGAACCCATAATCATTGAAGAGCTCGATCGCCGCATTGATAATCCTTGTACGTGTATCGTTCTGACTGCCTTTCGCGGGTTTGCGTTCTCTCATTTGTGATTCACCTTTTTCGTTATTTACTAATTGTAAATATAATAAAAAACGCAGCAAAAGTCAAAGCAAAATTATATGGAGGTTAGCAATGAGCAACGACAGCAATTTTGATTCCCTTTTCACCCCCTTCTCTATCGGTAAGATGGAGATCAAGAACCGCCTGGTCATGTCCCCCATGGGCACCTATGCAGCTCTAATGGACGGCTCCGTGTCTGATACACTGGCCACCTATTTTGAAGAGCGTGCAAAGGGCGGTGTCGGCGCGATTATCACCGCTTCCCAGTATCTCACGCCGAAGCTGGCCCAGGGCATCTACGGCACCTATTTTGACAGCAAGCGCATCATCCCCCATCTGACCGGTATGACGGAGCGCATTCACTGCTATGGAGCAAAAGCCATCGCCCAGCTCTCAAGCGGCACCGGCCGCAACGCGCACCCCAGTCAGTGCGGCGGCGTTCCGTTCTCCGCATCCGCAGTTCCCGCGGTGTTCAATCCCAAGATTCTCTGCCGTCCACTCACCATCGAAGAGATCAAAGACATCATGAAGTCCTGGCAGTTGGCCGCTGAGATCGCCGCGAACGCCGGCTATGACGCGATCGAGGTGCACGGCCACGTCGGATATATCATAGATCAGTTCCTTACCCCGCTGTGGAACAAGCGTGAAGACGAATACGGCGGCAGCGATGAAAACCGTGCGCGCTTTGCGCTGGAGATCCTGCAGGCCATCAAGCGAGGCGCGGGCAACGATATGCCCGTTATTTACCGCATCTCCATGGATCATCGCATCCCCGGCGGCAGAACGCTTGAGGACAGCAAGCGCCTCATTAAGATTCTCGGCGAAAACGGTGTTGACGCATTCGATGTTGACTGCGGCTGCTATGAGCACCCCGACTTCGTGTACCCCACCTTTTACCGCGGCGACGCCTGCATGGAGTATGTGTGCGACACCGCACGTGAGGCGACTGACAAACCCATCCTCAACTCCGGCAACCACACACCCCAGACAGCAAAGCACCTGATTGAGTCCGGACGCGCGGACTTTGCCATGATGGGACGGCCGCTCATCGCAGACCCCTATCTGCCCAGAAAGCTGATGGAAAACCGTGAGGAAGACGTTCGCCCCTGCATCCGCTGCAACGAAGAGTGCATCGGCCGCATTTGGGGCCGCTACTCCAAGCTGTCGTGCGCAGTGAACCCGCAGGCGAATGAGGAGCACGCATTCCGGATCGTCAAAACGGAAACGCCCAAAAATGTTGTCGTTATCGGCGGCGGTCCTGGCGGCATGGAAGCCGCACGCGTTGCTGCGCTTAAGGGAAACCATGTCACACTTTATGAACGCAATGAACTCGGCGGAACGCTGAATCTGCCCGCTCAGGCACAGTTCAAGACCCGTCTCAAGGCGCTCATCGAGTATTACAAGACGCAGATGCGTAAGCTCGGCGTAACAGTCGTGCATCAGGAGATTGATATCGACAGCCCCGTCCTTGCCGCTGCCGACAAGATCATTGCCGCGACCGGCGCACACTCCGTCGTGCCGCCTATCCCCGGTGCACACGGCGCAAACGTGATCGACATCAAGGACGCCCACCGCGATCCAGCCGCAATCAAGGGCAAGAAAATCGCCATCTGTGGCGGCGGCCTCTCTGGCTCCGACTTCGCTCTGGAAATGGCCACCGAGTACGGCAAACAGTGCACCATCATCGAAATGAAGCCAGACGTGGCGATGGATATGGTGTTCATCAATCAGCATTCTCTGAAGATCTATCTTAAAGACGCCGGCGTCGTGACCCGCACCAACACGCGTGTTTCCGAGATCGTTGAAAACGGAGTTCGTGTCATCAATGAGCACGGCGAGCAAGAACTGATCGAGGCGGATGTCGTTGTTGCCGCTTTCGGCATGGCGCCAAACACCGAACTCACGAATGCACTCAAGCAGAAATACAACAAGAAGCTCGTCTGCGTCGGCGACTGCGTCGAGGTAGGCAAGAGCGGAAAAGCAATTCGCGGCGGCTTCTATGCCGGTATGCAGATCGACTAATTCACAAGGAGGAGATCAATTATGGCTATCATGAAAGGCTACGGCGTCATCGAACCCACAGTGAGTTGGGGCTGGATGGAAAAAGAGATCCCGGAACCCGGTCCGTTCGAGGCACTTTGTTCCCCTGTCGCAGTTCTGCCCTGTACTTCCGATGTACACAGCGCACATTTCCGAAACGCATGGCCGAACCGCATCCTGGGTCACGAAGGTGTGGGCCGCGTTGAAAAGGTCGGTGCGATGGTCACCGACATCCATGTCGGAGATATTGTTGCGATCCCCGCCGTCACCCCTATCTGGCGCGGCAGGCAAATCGCAGAGGGGCTGCATGAACACACCGGCGGATTTCTCGGGGGACGTTACCTCTCGTCCAAGCTGGACGGCACGTTTGGCGAATATTTCATCATTCCCGATGCTGACATGAATCTCGCGGTCGTTCCCAACGGCGTTTCCATTCAGGCCGCTGGCCTGGTCGGCGATATGGTCACCACTGGCTTTTCCGGAGTTGAGGGTGCAAATATCCAGTTTGGTGATACAGTCGTTGTGATCGGCATCGGCCCTGTCGGCCTTATGAGCGTTGCAGGCGCGGCGATCCGCGGCGCCGGGCGCCTGATCGCCGTTGGACACCGCGAGCTGACAAAGCAAATCGCAAAGAAATACGGTGCGACCGATGTCGTTGACTACAAAGACGGCGACATCGTTGCACAGATCATGGAACTCACCAATAACGAAAAAGTCGACAGAGTCATCATCGCCGGCGGAACGGAAAGCACGATCAACGATGCATACCGAATGGTGAAGTGCGGCGGCAACATCTCCAATATTGCAGGCTACGACTTCAGTAAGGAATTTCATCTTACCGTTGCGGATGCCGGCTGCCTCGTGAACCACGTCACACTCTGCGCAGGCGGGCGCTACCGTCTGGAGAATCTGATGGCACTCATCAAAAACGGCAGACTGGATCCCACCCTGCTCATTACGCACGAGCTGCACGGCTTCGATAAGATCGAAGACGGCTTCCGCATGATGGATGAGCTCAAGACTCCGGATACCATCAAGCCCATCGTTATTATCTAATCATTTCAATTCAATAAAAATAAAGGAGGCAACAAAATGTTTGATTATCATGGAAGAGTAGCAGTGATCACCGGCGGTTCGTCCGGCCTTGGCGTTCTGTGCGCAAATGCGCTTGCAGCACGCGGATGCGATGTCGTGCTCGCAGCTCGCCGCTTTGAAATCCTGGAGAAAAATGCGCAGGCGCTCCGCGAGCAGTACGGTGTCAAGGCAATTCCTGTCCGCTGCGACGTCACCAAGGAAGATCAGGTCATTGCTGCACGCGAGCTCGTGGAGAAAGAATTTGGTCGCTGTGACATCCTGATCAACTGCGCAGGCGAAGGCCACAATGACTGGGCGATCGACCTCGCGCTGGAAAAATGGCAGGCCACGATCGATGTCTGTGTCACCGGCCTGTTCCTTATGTGCAGAGAGTTCGGCAAGCTGATGCGCGAGCACAACTACGGACGTATTGTCAATGTCGCCTCCATGCTTGGCATGATCGCGCTGGACAGCTCCTTCGGCCGCGGCATCTCAGAATACTCCGCATCTAAGGGCGCAGTTATCAATTTCACCCGACAACTGGCCAACGAGTGGGCGCAATACGGCATCACGGTCAACACCCTCAGCCCCGGCTTCTTCGCCTCCGAACAGTCGCCTGTCGGTCAGGGCTGGTTTGCGGATTTCATCAACAGCTGGTGCCCGATGAAGCGCAACGGCAGCGACCACGAACTGGATGCAGCCATCATCTTCATGACCTGTGAGGAAAACTCCTACATGACCGGCAACAATGTTGTCATCGACGGCGGCTGGACCTGCACCTGAACTTCCTTTCCGCCGATAGCAACCATTTTCAGAACAGATCCTGCTGTGGAGGCTCCACAGCAGGATCTGTTTTATTTCGCTGCAAGCGCCTCTATACAGTCTCAACATGCAATTTCTCTGCGCAAAAACGCAAAAAGAGATTGAGGTTACAACGGTAACTCCGAATCGTCTTCGGGGTATACTTGCGAACCTCAATCTCAACCAGATACTCATCGACAGCACTTTGCATCTTCATACCTATGTCCTCCTCATGTATGTCACAACAGAGGTGGCCATGTATGTCGCAGCTGACGCCGTGTTTTCCCGCAGGAAACGACGCTTGAAGCCGCAAAGCACCATGTTATCCGTCAAATATGCTGTTTTGTGTCCGGAAACGCATGCGTTTCACAGGCAGATCACTCTTCCCAGTTGTGCCACACGTTCTGGACGTCATCATTGTCCTCGAACATGTCGAGCATCTTCTGGAGGTTTTTGATATCGCCCTCGTCGGTAAGCTTGATGGTGTTCTGCGGCACCATCTCTGCCTGCGCGCTCAGCAGCTCATAGCCGTCATTCGTGAGCGCCTCGGCCACCGAAGCCACATCATCGGGATCAGTGTAGACCGTGTAGACGCCCTCGTCGGGCGCAAAGTCGGCTGCACCGGCTTCGAGCGCATCCTCCATGACCTTGTCTTCCTCGAGCTCCTGATCCTCATCATTGATGACGATGACGCCCTTTTTGTCAAACGACCACGACACGCATCCGGTCGCGCCCATGTTTCCGCCGTACTTATCAAAGTAATGGCGCACCTCGGAGGCGGTGCGGTTGCGGTTGTCGGTCATCGTTTCGACGATGATGGCGACACCAGACGGGCCGTAGCCTTCATAGGTAATGGACTCGTAGTTATCGGTGTTGCCGGAGCCGAGCGCCTTATCGATCGTACGCTTAATGTTGTCGTTCGGCATGTTGGCGGCCTTGGCCTTGGTGATGACGGTGGCAAGGCGGGAGTTGTACGCCGGGTCGGCGATGCCGCCGCCCTCTTTGACGGCCACGATCATCTCGCGGGCGATCTTCGTGAACGCCTGCGCACGCTTGGCATCCTGCGCGCCTTTGGTTTTCTGTATGTTATGCCACTTGGAATGTCCGGACATAGTTACAACTCCTCTTGCTAAAATGCTTTGAACATTTTAACACAATCCGCGCCGCGTGGCAAGGAAAATCCGCATTTTTGCGCGAAAACTACGCCTCTGTTTTGGGAATCAGGAGATATTGCGGCAGTTCGACCGGTACGTCGTCATCCAAGAGGCCGTTCGTCTCGCGGATGCAGCGCTCACTGGAGCAATAACGCTTCGAAAGCTGCCACAGGTCTTCCCCATTCCAACGAACGATCGTCAGCGACGGCACGGCTGCATACGGGCAGACGCGTTCCTGCACCGTCACGCCGGTGACCTGCCGGAACTCAGACGGATAAAACCGCGCCACACCGACCGTAACCGCTGCACGCAGCTGAAAACCTTCTGCCGTTGCTGTAACCGCCGGTGCTTCCGGAAGCGTATACAGCAGCTCTCCCCGCGTGCCGGTCTCAAACTGCAGGTGCAGCCGTTTCTCCAAGCAGGACACGTGCTGCTCGGCGTCCGTCACGAGCAAACGCACTAGCACATCGCAGCCATCGGACGCAGCGCCGCAGAGCTCAGCTCGCTGCGCGCGCACCGTCAGCGCGGCGGCATCGCACGCGATCACGCCCTCAGCAGCAAGATGCAGCGGCTCTGCCTGCTGCACCGTTCCGGCCGGGATCGTCTCCCATTCGAGCTGCAGCTGAGCGGTATTGCAATAGGCGTCCGTCACGCACTCAGCTGTAAGCTCACCAAAGCATACCGTCTGCGCGACCAGATGGTATTCCGTCTCCAGCGCCGCACCGTCGGCCGCGGTGCTCACGTTCAGATAGGCAGCTGTCAGGCTGACGCTTGCCTGCACCAGACAGGGCTCGGTATCCGCCGGACAGTCGAGCAGCTGCGAAAACGGTGTCTCAAACGTCTCAGCGACCGGACAGGACTGCCCCTGCTGCAAATAGCTGACCGACGTGCGCACGCGCCCCTGCACAACTGCGCGCCCGTCGGCGATGTGCACCTCGTCGAGCAGCACGGTCTCCGCATGGCACAGCAGGCGGTCAGTTTCCGGCTGTCCGGCGGAAAAGCGGTGCATTTGCGTTGCGGTGAACGTCTGTTCCTCCACGGCCACCGGCACGTGCACGCACAGCTGGTCTGTGCGTGTGAATACGGCACCGCTGTCACTTTCGATGCGCTCCGTGAGCGTGAGCTCCGTCTCCCGGTAGGCGCGCAGGCACAGACTCAGCCGCGCCGTCACACGCACCTTGCGGGAATTGACCGCGCGCGCATCCAGCGTAGCGAGCGTGCAGCGCAGCCACGGACGCACGTCCTCTGCGAGTGTCTCACCGCTCATATGCACCTTGACCGGCAGCTCCACGGGGAAGCTGCG
>ENA-ORNT01001444-ORNT01001444.1-human-gut-metagenome-genome-assembly--contig:-NODE-1444-length-15930-cov-2.924472_pt1 | contig 15930 bp, 18 predicted proteins | sample MGYA00242120_ERZ509032 | MGnify/ENA primary metagenome ERZ509032 (study PRJEB26280, sample SAMEA2338729) | human gut metagenome | biome: human gut; feature: human-associated habitat; material: faeces...
CGAAATCCTCCAGAGTCTCTTCTGATTTTTTCATGTATGACCTCTTTCTGCCGTGGGGCATGTTTGCTTATTTAATTTATTCTACCATAATTTTATAAAATGCAGTAGCATTTTGTTGATAAAAGTTGATAAAAATAGTACAATTATCGTAATGTGATCTGAAATACAAGAATGATTTAGAAAGGACGATAGAAAATGGCGAAGTTGACATTTGTAGGTGGAATCCATCCCTATGACGGCAAAGACCTGTCGAAAGACAAGCCGATCCAGGATGTTCTGCCTAAGGGAGAAATGGTCTATCCCATGTCTCAGCATATCGGAGCCCCGGCTAAGCCAATCGTGGCAAAAGGAGATCGTGTACTTGCAGGACAGAAGATAGCGGAGAGTGGTGGATTTGTGTCGGCGCCGATTTATGCATCCGTGTCCGGTACTGTAAAGTCTATCGAGACAAGGCGTGTAGTGACGGGAGATCTGATACAGAGCATTGTAATAGACAATGACGGTCTGTATGAAAGTATGGAATTTCATCCCTATGCACCAGTGGATAAATTACAAAAAGATGAGATCATCGATATTGTAAAAGAAGCCGGAGTTGTAGGTATGGGAGGAGCCGGCTTTCCTACCCATGTAAAATTATCTCCGAAGGATCCTGATAAAATTGACTATGTAATTGCAAACTGTGCGGAATGTGAGCCTTATCTGACTTCTGATTACCGCAGGATGATGGAGGAGCCGGACAAGTTGATCGGCGGTCTGAAGATCATATTGAAGCTGTTCGATAATGCTCATGGAATTCTGGCAGTGGAAGATAATAAACCGGATTGCATCTCTCTGTTAAAACAGATGACCAAAAATGATCCGCAGATCACGGTCAAGGCATTGAAGACCAAGTACCCGCAGGGTGCGGAACGTCAGTTGATCTATGCCACAACGGGTCGGAAAATCAATTCTTCCATGCTGCCCGCGGATGTGGGATGCATTGTAGACAATGTAGATACCGTGGTTGCTATTTACAGAGCGGTTACAGAAGGACGCCCTCTGATGGAGCGCATTGTCACGGTAACCGGTGATGCTGTGGCGAATCCACGGAACTTCCGGGTACCCATCGGTATGAGTTATCAGGAACTGTTGGATGTGGCGGGAGGATTTAAACAGGATCCGGAGAAGATTATCTGCGGTGGTCCGATGATGGGATTCGGTATGTTTGATCTTAATGTTCCGACGACCAAGACTTCTACTGCTTTGCTGGCATTGACACAGGATGATGTCTCTGCGATGGAACCCAGTCCCTGTATTAACTGTGGACGATGTGTGGAAGCATGCCCGGGACGGATCGTTCCCAGTCTGCTGGCAACTTATGCGGAGCATTTTGACGAAGAGTCATTCGTAGAACATAACGGAATGGAATGCTGTGAGTGTGGCTGCTGCAGCTTTGTATGTCCTGCCAAGAGACCTCTGACGCAGGAGATCAAGTCCATGCGTAAAATTCAACTGGCCAAAAAGAAAAAGAAGTAGGAGGGAAGAACAGTGAGTGAACTTTTAAAAGTATCTTCAAATCCTCATATAAGGTCGAAAGTAACGACCAGTAGTATTATGACGGCTGTGGTGATCGCACTGCTGCCTGCTGCCGGCTTCGGAATCTACAATTTCGGCCCCAGAGCACTGGCAGTAATGGCTGTTACCATTGCAAGCACAGTCCTGACAGAATTGTTATTCGGCTGGCTGTGGAAGAAGAAAATAACCATAACAGACATGTCGGCGGTTGTCACCGGACTGCTGCTGGCACTGAATCTGCCGGTAAGTATTCCTCTGTGGATGGCTGCCCTGGGCGGTGTGTTTGCAATTCTTGTAGTAAAAATGTTGTTTGGAGGCCTGGGACAAAATTTTATGAACCCGGCACTGGCAGCAAGATGTTTCTTATTGATCTCTTTCCCTTCGCAGATGACGAACTTCGTCTGTGATGCTTATACCGGAGCCACTCCGCTGGCGGCACTGAAGGCAGGAGAGAGTGTCAATGTCATGAACATGATCGTAGGTAAGACTGCCGGTACCATCGGTGAGACTTCCGTTATTGCGTTACTGATCGGGGCATGTTTTCTGATCTTGATCGGAGTGATCGATCTGCGCATTCCGGGGACCTATATTGTGACAGTGATCCTGTTTGCCGGATTTTTCGGCGGACATGGTTTTGATCCCGCATATCTGTCGGCACAGTTGGCCGGTGGCGGTCTGATCCTGGGTGCCTTTTTCATGGCTACGGATTATGTTACCCGCCCGATCACCATCAAAGGACAGTATGTATATGGTGTTGTACTGGGACTTCTTACCGGAATCTTCCGTATCTTCGGACCGGGAGCGGAAGGAGTATCTTATGCTATCATTTTAGGAAACCTTCTGGTACCTCTGATTGAAAAATTCACCATGCCGGTTGCTTTCGGAAGAAAGGCAGGTGCGAAACATGAAAAATAAAAATGATGTACAGGCAATGTTAAAAGAAGCAGGCATTTTATTTGCCATCACCCTGATCGCCGGCCTGTTACTTGGATTTGTCTATGAACTTACCAAGGAACCCATCCGTCTGCAGGAAGAAAAAGCAGTGCAGGAAGCCTGCCAGGCAGTATTTACGGATGCCGGACATTTTGAAGAATTGGATCCGTATATCCCTTCCGATGATACGGCGCAGAATCTTTCCGATACCGGAATTACCATCGGTACGGTATATGAAGCTCAGGATGCCTCCGGAGAGAAACTGGGCTATGTGATCCAGACAACATCCTCTGAGGGATACGGCGGAAATATCGTTTTGTATGTGGGAATCCGTCTGGACGGTACCGTAAATGATATTTCTATTTTGAGTATCTCCGAGACACCGGGACTGGGAATGAAAGCAGGCGATGTATTGGTACCGCAGTTCCATCAGAAAAATGTGAAGAGCTTTACGTATACCAAGACCGGTTCCACTTCTGACAGTGAGATTGATGCCATCAGCGGTGCAACGATCACCACCAAGGCCGTGACCAATGCCGTGAACGGAAGCCTTCTGGCATTTCATGATTATGTACAGGGAGGTGCAGGCAATGAATAAAGCAGGTGAAAGACTTTACAACGGCATTATCAAGGAGAATCCTACCTTTGTGCTGATGCTGGGAATGTGTCCTACACTGGCCGTAACCACTTCCGCAATGAACGGTCTGGGAATGGGACTGACGACAGCGGTGGTACTTACGATGAGCAATCTGATCATTTCCCTGTTGCGGAAAGTGATTCCCAGCCGTGTGAGAATCCCCGCATTTATCGTAATTATAGCTTCATTTGTAACGGCGGTGCAGTTACTTTTACAGGCATATCTGCCGTCTCTGAATGATGCATTGGGTGTATACATTCCTTTGATCGTTGTGAACTGTATTATTTTGGGAAGAGCGGAGAGCTATGCATACTCCAATCCGCCGATTCCTTCTTTGTTTGACGGACTTGGAATGGGACTTGGATTTACTGTAGCCTTAACAATTTTAGGAGCATTCCGTGAATTATTAGGGGCAGGTCAGATCTTCGGAATGCAGGTAATGCCATCTGCATACGAACCAATCACAATCTTTATCCTGGCACCTGGAGCATTCTTCGTACTTGCATGCTTAGTAGCGATCCAGAATAAAGTTAAGAGCAAAAAACCTAAAAAAGCCGGAGAAGCAACAAGTGGTGGATGCGGAGATTGTTCTCACTGCGGAAACAGCGCTTGCGGTTCCAGAAGCTTTTTTGATACAACTGTAGATGACAAATAAGGAGGATTAAGATGAAAAGTTTACTGTTAATTGCCATCGGTTCAGCGCTGGTAAATAACGTCGTATTAAGCCAGTTCCTTGGTTTATGTCCTTTCCTTGGAGTTTCTAAGAAAGTTGAGACAGCAGCCGGAATGGGTGCAGCCGTTCTCTTCGTTATTACTATCGCATCAGCAGTTACAAATTTAATTTATACATTTTTATTAGTACCAACAGATTTAACATACTTAAATACGATCGTATTTATCCTGGTAATCGCAGCATTAGTACAGTTCGTAGAAATGGTATTAAAGAAATCTATGCCAGCATTATATGAATCTCTGGGAGTATTCCTTCCACTGATCACAACAAACTGTGCAGTTCTTGGTACAGCATTAACAAACGTACAGAACGACTATAGTTTCATCGCCAGCGTAGTCAATGGTATCGGTATCTCTTTAGGATTCCTAATTGCTATCGTTATCCTTGCTGGTATCCGTGAAAAGATGGAATACAACAACATCCCAGAATCTTTCAAAGGAATGCCTATCACACTGTTAACAGCAGGATTAATGGCAATCGCATTCTTCGGATTCTCAGGACTTATTTAGGAGGTAAAGAAGATGAATATATCAGCAATTTTACTTGCCATGGTTGTTGTCGGAGGAACCGGTCTGCTTATCGCAATCTTACTGGGAATTGCCTCAGAGAAATTTAAAGTTCCTGTAGACGAGAAGGAAGTAGCCATCCGTGCAGAACTTCCAGGAAATAACTGTGGTGGTTGTGGATACGCAGGTTGTGATGCACTTGCAAAGGCTATCGCAGCAGGTGAAGCTGATTGTGGTGCATGTCCAGTTGGTGGTGCTCCGGTAGCAGCAAAGATAGCAGCTATTATGGGTGCTGAGGCAGGAAGCCAGGAGCGTATGACAGCATTCGTTAAGTGTGGCGGAGACTGTGATAAGGCTAAGAATAACTATGTATATTCTGGTGTACAGGATTGTACTATGATGAACATAGCACCTAATGGTGGTCCTAAGGGATGTACATACGGATGTATGGGTTATGGCTCATGCGTTAAGGCTTGTCCATTCGATGCTATCCACGTAGTTAATGGTGTAGCTGTAGTAGATAAGGAAAAGTGTAAGGCTTGTGGTAAGTGTGTTGCTACATGTCCAAGACACCTTATCGAGCTTATTCCATACAAGGCATCTTATGCAGTTAACTGTTCTTCACAGAACAAGGGTAAGGATGTTATGCAGGTATGTTCAGTTGGATGTATCGGCTGTATGTTATGTACAAAGCAGTGCGAGTATGGTGCTATCACTGTAGAGAACAATATCGCACACATTGACCAGTCTAAGTGCGTTGGCTGTGGCAAGTGTGCTGAGAAGTGTCCTAAGAAGATTATTCATAAGCAGAATTAATTGTAGAGTAATCGGGTAAATCAAAATTATAAAAACCGCTGGTGGAAATGTTGGGAATGGCATTTTTACTGGCGGTTTTTTGTGATGTAGAGGTTGGTAAAGAAGTTTATAGTTTAAAGAGTGTAGATGTAAACCCTGCACAAATATGATAAAATAAAAGTCAAGAGTTTGTATATTTTTTTGAATTGAGGTGATATGTTTGGCTAATCCAAAAGAAGACAATGAAAATAATACGGAATGGATTATTGCGTGTAATCCAGATAAATATGATGTTATTGGAGCCTTTCATGAGTTAGGTTCAATAGATTGGACACAAAGTGCCAACATTGTTGTAGGAGATATTGTTTACATATACGTTTCAAATACGGTTCGCACTATAAAAGTTAAATGTAAAGTAAATGCTGTCAATAAAGCAGTACCAACTATAGATGATAGTAAATTTAATAAGTCAGATGAATTTGATGGCTCAAAGGGGCGATATATGGAGCTGGAAATGATTGAAGAATTTTCAACAGGATTGTTTGAAAAGAGTAGATTAGAACAACATAGTTTTAAATCGCCACTTGGACCAGTGAGAGTATCATCGGAATTAAAAGAGTATTTAGATATTGTTCAGGAATTGCTTCGCGCAGATGAAATGGAACCAGATACTCACGATGCAACATAATTAATTAGAGAGGTTATAAATTCATATGAAATAATGGGAGATTTATCTGTATGTGATTATAGGGATTTGGATTTAGTATATCTTATGAGTGTGGGAACCTGGAGACATGGATTTGATTCAAAAAAGAAAACAATAGATGCTAGTCACCTTCCTGATAGCGAAAAAAGCAGATTGAAAAACTTGTTGGATGAACTTGGAGAGAGGGCAAAACGTGGAGAATATGCCAATAATAAGGAAATCAATGCTAACTTTGGTATGTTCGGAACAGGACTTTATACATTTGGACAAAAAACAGATGAGCACTCACCAAAAGACTTTATTCAAATGTGTATTGATATTAAGAACCTTTCTAATGATGAGGAAATATTTAATAGATGTGAACGGACATTAAATGAGGACTTTCATGGAATGCGAGCTGCATCAGCATCTATGATACTTCATTGTTTGAAACCTATGACTTTTCCTATTTTTAATAGTAACATGGGTTTTGACAATATTTATGTGTATTTCAATATTGGTATTAAACGTAAAACAGAACTATGTACATATATCGAAAATGTAAGAATTGTTAAGGCATTTCGTGACAAATATTTTACTGTGAAAAATTATAGGATATTTGATATTGCGGCGTGGGAGATTGGAAAAGCAAGACAACACACTAATATTGACTATTTAGGAGCAACTGATTATTATCCAAGTCTTAATGAATATAATCCTGGGATTACAGCAGAAGAATATGAAAGAATTCTTGATAATGAGAATATTGTAAAACGTGTATGGTTAGACACTCTTTATTATTTGTACATAATGGGTGGAACAGGAAGCTGCAAGCAGATAACAAATAAATATGGAAATAGCGCAGCACATTATAATATGAATACAATAAAAGTGCATAAGGAAACGCAATGCCCATTATGCGTAAGAGAGTCTGGTGAAAATGAATATTGGCCGGTGCTATTCTATGGAAGAGCTTTGGAAGACAGTGATGAAGGCGTATTTAGTTATAAGATGAGGGAGCCTTTGATGGAAGCAATTAAATCGTTAGAAGAAAGAGGTGTGTTTCAGGAAATGAAAGAATTAGATAAAGAGTTTGATAAGAACTTAATATTATATGGTCCCCCTGGAACTGGTAAGACATATAATTCTGTTATATATGCTGTTGCAATTTGTGACGGAAAGCCAGTAGATGAACTTACAGATTACGCTGCAGTTATGTCAAGATATAACGAATTAAAGAAGGCTGGAAGAATATCATTTACTACATTTCATCAGTCATATGGATACGAAGAATTTATAGAGGGGATTAAACCAATTATTGATGAAAATAAGCAGGACATTGGATATACAATAGAACCGGGAGTGTTTAAGAAGTTTTGTGACAATGCGAAAAGTATTACTCGTACAAGTACAGGTATAGAAAGCACGGTAATTGAAGAGAATACAGAGCCATATGTATTTATTATTGATGAAATTAATAGAGGAAATATATCAAAAATATTTGGTGAATTGATTACATTAATTGAAAGTACAAAGAGAGCAGGGATGCCTGAAGCAGCATCAGCTATACTGCCGTATTCGGGTGATGAATTTAGTGTGCCATCTAATGTATATATTTTAGGAACAATGAATACAGCCGATAGATCTATTGCGTTGATGGATACAGCTCTTCGGAGAAGATTTCAGTTTGTTGAGATGATGCCGGACTCTGATGTACTTAGAAAAATTCATGCAGATAAGGTAGAGGATTTAGATGTGGCAGCAATGCTTGATAAAATTAATGAAAGAATCGAGTACTTATATGACAGGGAGCACACTATTGGACACGCTTTCTTTACTGACCTCAAAGATGATGCAACACTTGTAAAGTTACAGTCTATTTTTGAAAAGTCTGTAATTCCATTATTGCAGGAATATTTCTATGAAGATTATCAGAAGATACAGCTTGTCCTGGGGGATAATGCAAAGAGCGATGACAGCTTGAAATTTATTATTGATGAAAAAGTTATAGCAAAGAATATTTTTAAAGGAAATGTGGAAGATGTTATCGATCTTCCGGAAAAGAAATATTCAATCAATTCTAAAGCATTTGAAAATATTAATAGTTATAAAGAAATTTTGTGAAGTGTGGTGATAACGTGGATAAACCATTTGAGGTGAAAGAATTTGATACTATTATTTGTAATGAGGATTATAAAGATGATGAAAAATACAAGTATCTGAATCAGAAGGAGTTTGATAATCTGGTAGCGTTTATCCATGAATTTACTGGAGATGCGGATAGTGCAGATGCACTTGATTTTATGAAAATTGGTTACAGGCGTAATGTCGGAGAAGTCGTTACTATAAAAAATTACGTTGGGTTAATTCAGCTTAAGAATGGTTTTCAAATTCAAGTGCTTCCTAAGATAGCTTTTGGAGAGGAAGATGAAGCAAATGTGAAAACAAAGAAAGTATTTCTTAAGATGCTTTGCAGTATGAAAGATTTTCCTTGTAAAGTGTTCAATGAATCTTCTTTAAATGTAGCTCAGATGAATTTGTATGAACTGTTTATTAATATGTATCTACAGGAAGTAAGACAACTGGTAAAGCGGGGGATAAAGTTGAATTATGTTGAACAGGAAGATAACTTACGTTATTATAAGGGAAAATTACTTGTAAGCGAGAATGTGAGAGTAAATTTAGCACATAAAGAGCGTTTTTACGTTTCCTATGAAGAATTTCATCCAAATCGTGCAGAAAACCGTCTTGTAAAGGCTACACTCGCAAAGTTGCAGAGATTAACAATAAGTGCAGAAAATTCAAAAGAAATAAGACAGTTACTAACAGCATTTGAAATGGTAGATGCTTCTGTCAATTATACAAAGGATTTCTCACAGGTTGTAATTAACAGAAATACAAAGGACTACGAAGTGCTAATGCAGTGGTCAAAAGTGTTTTTGATGAATAAAAGTTTTACAACATTTTCAGGAAGTACAACATCAAGAGCATTGTTATTCCCGATGGAATCAATATATGAGAGTTATGTTGCACAGCAAATGAAGAAAGTAATGGGCCCAGAAGGCTGGGATGTTTCATATCAGGATAGGGGACAATATCTTTTCGTGGAACCGAGGAGGCAGTTTGCCCTTAGACCAGATATTGTAATGAAAAAAGGTGAACGCATAGTAATTTTAGATACTAAATGGAAAAGCTTGATTAATAATGAAAAAAATAATTATGGCATTTCACAACAAGATATGTATCAGATGTATGCTTATTCTAAGAAATATGGTACTTCTGAGATATGGCTTTTATATCCAGTAAATGATGAAATGAGAAATCATAAGCCTATCCGGTTTGAAAGTGGAGATGGAACTACAGTAAATTTATATTTTATAGATGTTGATAAAATAGAGGATAGTTTGCAGGAGTTAAGGGATACATTAGAAGTAGGTGAAAAAGGGGATTTTAGATGAAAAATAATAATTTGCGTTGATTTTTTAATTAAGTTGAGTATATTTCCACGTTGTTAGGGATATCTTAACTGGGTATCGATGCTGATAACCAGCATAAAACTCTTTTTATTAAAAGTAATTCTTAAGGAGTGTGGTTTAAGTATCGCACTCCTTTTTACGAATGATTAAGTTTATAATAAAGATAGCCTTTAAAAATTACCCAATATCATATATAATGTTATTTACTGAGCTTAAATCAAGTATAACAGAACAGCTAAGAGAGGTATTATAAAATGGAAATTTATGAAATGATAGATCTACAGGATTGTCCAAGATGTTTAGGACCATCGTTATTAGAGGAAGTAGACCATGGTTTTTATGTAACTTGCCTGGATTGTGGATGTCAGTCAGCAACATTCAGATATAATAATGACGAAGACAAGCTTGAAGCTGCGAAGAAGACAGCTGAGTTATGGAATACTGGCAAGGTAATCTATACAGGTTATGGAGATTAATAATATATGTATGTATAGTTTTGAAGTATGACATATATGTTTGTGTACAATGTTATTATAATTAATGTATAGATGGGAATGTGTATAATAATCCCGAATGTGATATATAAGATAGGAGAGTTAAACAATGAAGAGTCAGGAAGAACTTTTTAATATGACAGTTATGGAATTAAGAGAGTATATGAATTCGCTTTCTAATGAAGAAATAAAGCAGGCGGCTGAGATGTTTGAATATGATGAGCACGAAAGAGATCCACTTACACTTCTTTCAGCACCTAAGCTTTTTGAGTATATGAAATATGCAAATGGAGCAGTAGATATTGATTTTGGTGAATAATGCTATAATGAGGGAGTGTGATTAATAGTCACGCTCTTTTATTTATGTTGGGAGGCATTTTTATGACACACGAACAATTTGAAAAGGCGGCTGATTACTGGAAGAATAAGGGAATTACAGCAATGCCCAAAGAAGAGCTTAAAAAAGCGGTTGAAGAATATATAGATTATTATAATAACAAAAGAATTCAGGCAAAAACAAAATGGATGCCGCCTGTACAATACAGGATAGCATCCATGTGTTCAGCCTAGTTCATAAATATGTGTCCAGGATTCTGGGTACATATCAATTAGCCCATGGGATTTTCTTATAAAAAATTTTCGTTTTCTGTCTCAGTTCTATTTTTTCCATGGACGTTTCTTTTCCGTCCAGCCTCTTTCCTTCCAATAATTTACATCTGCTTCATTCCAGCCCATTCTCTGAAGCATCCGCATTACCTGGAAAAACATTTTCGTTTTCAGGGAAGTATGTACTTTTCCATTCTTTCTTTGAATGACTGCGGCAAGCTTTGTTGTCTTCTTCTCAATAGCTTCTTTTTTCTTTGCACTGACTCCATCCCAGTTTACTGCCCGGACTGCCACACCATATTTATATGTCTTTGCAACTCCCCAGAAAAAGGTGCTGTCTGCCATATCCTTATTGGTGCTTTTCATTCCGCCGCCTGCTGCCGTAGAAATGCAGACTGCCTGCTTGTGAAACATTTTCTCTTCCGGACGATGCACCATCCATCGATATCCATAGTGGTCTAAGAAACTTTTCATCGGACCACTGGCATGATAGACATATACCGGACTTGCCAGAATAATCACATCCGCCTCATCCATTGCTTCTGTCAGTGGGCTTAAATCCCCATAATGGGGACATAACTTTTCATCCTTTTCGAAACACTGGGTACATCCTACACAATAGTGATTAAAATCTCTCGGCAGGAAAAATTCTTTTGTCTCTCCCTGCAATTTGTCTGCAAGCATTTTTGCAATATGATAGGTAGAACCCTTATGATTCTGTCCATAAATGCACACAATTTTCACGTTATCTCTTTTTCCTCTCTTCCACAGATACTGCGATAAATTTCCCAGATTAAAAATCCGGAAAGTGGACCTAAAATAACACCGACTGTTCCATATATTTTCAGACCTGCATAAATACTGATGATAACCGCCAGCGGATGCACGCCCAGCCCTCTTCCCATGAGCCTTGGCTCCATAAATTCCCGGATAAAGGTACTCAATATAAACAGTATACCATATATCACTGCCGCAAAATACTTTCCACGAAACAAATCGATAATCAGCCATGGAATAAAGACAAGTCCTGTGCCAATAAAAGGCAGTGCATCACTTACTCCAATCAGCACTCCCACCAGAATGGCATAAGAATTTCCGGTAAGGAACAGACCTGCTATACATACGCCACTAATCAGTGCCAGAATAGTAAACTGTGCTTTAAGATACGTTCCGCCGGCATGACACATATTTTGAAATATCCGTCCACCCCAGGAATAAAAGCTGCTTTTTCTCCAACGCTGCACCAGATTATCATAATCACAGAGTATCAATACTGCCGCCACAACAGTTACAATGCAGATACCAAAGAATGCTGCCAGTCCCCGCAAAGATGCCAGCGAGCCATTCATCATTGCCGGAATCAGCTTCGTTTCTGCCTGACTGCTGACATATGCCGCGCAGTTTTTTCCCCACTGCACCATTGTCTCTGCTTTCATGCCGGTGATTTCCGCAACCCGCTCACAGCAACTGCACCAGAGCGTATCTGCTTTTCCAAACAATGCCGGATAATTCGTTATCAGTGATGCAAGTTCGCAGATTCCCTTGTATACAAGATAGCCCATCGGCAGAAAAATCACAGCCAGCAGCAACAACACTGCCGCCGTACTTACAATTCCTTTTGGAAACTTTGTTTTCTCTGACAGAAAAGCTACTGGTTTACATAATATTCTTGCAATAAGGATTGCCAGTAAAAAAGGAATTACAATCGGCAGTGCGAAACGCATTCCCAAATATACTGCAACTGTAATCCCTGCTAAATATATAATCTTTTTTATAAGTTGTCTTGTTTTTCCAGTCATACCATCAGTATGTGTCATACCGGGTTTTTTATGTATTATAAATCTGAAAATAAATGAAATGCCTGACCTTCCGGTGTTATCTGAAACTGCATCTTCTTTTTGCTTGTGGGATGCAGAAATTCCAGCCGATAAGAACAAAGTGCCAGTGGAATCGACCCCATTCCCAGCAGACTTTCATTCTTCCTTCCATACTTTCTATCTCCCACCAATGGCCAGCCATGATGCGACATCTGCACACGGATCTGGTGATGCCGCCCGGTTTCTAATTTTACTTCAAGAAGACTGATTTCTTCCGCAGCTTCAGTTTTTTCCGATGTTCCATCCGCTGTACCCGCTCCTGAAGCAGCTTTACCATCTCTGCCATCTCTATCATCAAGCGTACTACATTCCAGCACCCGATAGGTTAACGCCGCCCGCTTTGCATCTGCGGTTCCCTGTTTTACGACAGAAGAAGTATTACTTCTGCCATCCTTCTTAAGAAAGTCAATAAGCTGTCCTTCTTTCGGTTCTGCTTTTCCATATACCACTGTCAGATAATATTTTCCAAAACCGTTTTTCTGCATCTGCCGGTTCAGCTCTGCTGTAGCTTCTTTGGTCTTTCCAAAGACCATTACGCCTTCCACCGGCTGGTCTAAGCGATGGATGATTCCAATAAAGGGAGTCTCTCCTTTTGCAGCAAGATAATTCCGAAGCAGGCTCTCCATATCCTGCTCGCCCATACGCTTCGTCTGCACTGCAATCCCTGCCGGTTTTACACAGACAAGCAGCTTGTCATCCTCATATAAAACATGTTCTGCAATCTTATACATATACTTTTTCCTGCATCTCCTGTGCATTTTCTAATTGTAAAAATAAAGCTGAATTTGTTTTTACATAAATTTTAATACATACAAAGTCAACAATAATAGCTGCCGCAATAAGTAAAGCAAATAACAATGCCACCGGATTAGCTGCTACCAGACCATTTATAATTTAAATCTGTAACCTACCCCCAGCTCAGACAGCTTTGCTGGCTGACGCGCGCATGCGCATCTATAGACAATCTGGGGCTACACATTCTATAATTTAAATCTGTATCCTACCCCCCAGATTGTCTCGATATACTGAGGCTTTGCGGTATCCATTTCAATCTTCTCACGAATCTTTTTGATATGTACCGTTACGGTTGCGATATCACCAACGGATTCCATATCCCAGATTTCTTTAAACAGTTCTTCCTTGGTAAATACATGATTCGGATTCTGTGCTAAGAATACCAGTAAATCAAATTCCTTTGTGGTAAATGCTTTTTCCTCGCCATTTACCCAGACGCGGCGGGCTGTCTTATCAATCTTGATTCCACGAATCTCAATAATATCATTTTCCTGCACATTGCTGCCAATCAGTCTTTCATAACGGGCAAGGTGTGCCTTTACTCTTGCTACCAGCTCGCTTGGGGAGAATGGTTTTGTGATATAATCATCTGCACCTAGTCCCAGTCCGCGAATCTTGTCAATATCATCCTTCTTGGCAGATACCATAAGAATCGGTGTATTCTTTACTTCACGAATACGTTTGCAGATTTCGAAGCCGTCCATGCCCGGAAGCATCAGGTCTAAGATATACATGTCAAAATCAGATGCCAGTGCTTTCTCCAAGCCCCTTGCTCCATCACTTTCGATTTCGACATCGAAACCGCTTAACTCTAAATAATCCTTCTCCAGTTCTGCAATTGAAACCTCATCTTCAATAATCAATACTTTACTCATTTGGAACCTCCTGATATTTTCTCAGTACAAAATACATGATTGTACCTGTTTCTTCTTTACTGGTTGCCCATATCTTTCCGCCATGGTCTTCAATAATTTTACGGACAATGGATAAACCGATACCACTTCCGCCGGTTGCAGAATTTCTTGAAGTATCTGCCCGGAAGAACCGGTCAAAGATATATGGCAGGTCTTTCTTTGCAATTCCTTTTCCATTATCTTCTATCTCTACCTGGATAAAATCACCCACATCCTTTACACGAATATTGATAAAGCCCTTCGGCTTATCCAGATATTTGATGGAATTATTAATAATATTATGAATGACACGCTTTAACTGCTCCGGGTCTGCAATAATCTGCACATCATCCCCAGCGTAATTAAAATACGATAAACCGATATTTTTTGCCTCTAAATCCAGGCCGATTTCTTCTACGCAGTCATCGAAATATTCCATTACATTTATCTTGCTAAAATTATATGGAATTCGATTAGTATCAATCTTTGAATAAAGTGTCAGCTCATTTAATAGCAAATCCATCTCATTGGCTTTATTATAAATGGTCTTGATATATTTATCCCTTTTTTCCGGCGTATCTGCCACACCATCCATCAGACCCTCCGAATAACCTTTCACAGCAGTAATCGGGGTCTTTAAATCGTGGGCAATATTACTGATTAAAACACGGTTTTCTTTCTCTGATGCCAGCTTCTCTTCTGCAGAATCTTTCAGTCTCTGCCGCATCTCTTCGAAGTTCTGGCACAACTCGCCAATTTCATCATTGCTGTCTATTTCCAAAGTAAAATCAAGGTTTCCCTCTTTGATATTCTGGGTTGCCATCTCTAACTTCTTAATCGGAGTAATGATGCTCCGGTAATTCCATATGGTAAGCATACCTGCCGTCAACAAAAGTATCAATAACACAGAAATAATAATATCTATCAGAAGTTCCTTCATTTCCGGCACAAGTGATTTAATAGAGGTAATTACAAACAACGTTCCTTCCGAACCATCCGAAAAATCAAAGTCAATCCGCTTAATCATTTCCTGTTTATCACTGTCAATGAAATAGCCGGTCTCTCCCCCTGTCTTTGTATCCATGTAATCCGGCAGATTTTCCGGAACCGTATTCAAATCATTCGTTCCCACATAGACTTCTTCATTATCCCTCATGACAATCAAGTAGGAGTTTTTCCCCTGCAGAGTCTCATTAACCTGCATTAAATATTTCATGTCCAGGAATTTGTCCGGGTCGCTTTCCGCTGTATCCAGTAACTTCTGACAACTGTCCTTTGTCACCCGGTTCCACATCTGCACCGTATTGGTCAGATAACTAATATTTCCATCTTCCACCTGATAGGTGTTAGCAATATCTCTTAACTGAAAATAACGGAATCCGCACATTGCCAACGCAGCCAATGTCACCGGCAGCGGCTTTGTGGGCGGCGTTGCGGGCAATCTGTACAGCACCGATACCGCTGCCGACGGCACGATAAAGACAATCGTAAACAGGCTCGCCAGCACCGGCACGGTCAGCGCGGGCGTGAACTATCAGGGCGACAACACTAAGACCGAGCACAGCCTGGTGCTGGGCCAGTTCTTCGGCGGCATTGCGGGCTACACCCAGGATGTCGTGCTGGCCAACTGCACCAGCACTGCCCACGGTACGATGACCGAGACCGACCTGCGCAGCCAGGTGGATGCAGGCTACGCCAGCGACGGCACGCTGAACGACAACAGCCCCCTCAAGGGCGATTTCGTCGGCGGCCTTGTGGGCTTTGGCAAAAATATCCTGCTGCAGAACAGCCGCACCGAGAAAGGCTATGTCCTGGGCAGCCGCTTTGTCGGCGGCCTGGCGGGCGGCTTCACCGGCAGCACGCTCCACGCAGACAGCGCCGCCAACACCAGTGATGTGTTCGGCAACCGCTATGTGGGCGGCATCGTGTCGGTCAACGGCAGCGGC
>ENA-ORNT01001449-ORNT01001449.1-human-gut-metagenome-genome-assembly--contig:-NODE-1449-length-15887-cov-3.832302_pt1 | contig 15887 bp, 12 predicted proteins | sample MGYA00242120_ERZ509032 | MGnify/ENA primary metagenome ERZ509032 (study PRJEB26280, sample SAMEA2338729) | human gut metagenome | biome: human gut; feature: human-associated habitat; material: faeces...
TTTGTGCACGTCAAGACCACATACTGATTTCATAGGCTTGCATATTTGGGGTTAATTCTTCTCAAAAATAAATATAATTTGTGACTTAGAGCACGTTGATGCAAGATTTTAGGTATATGTCTTTTTCTCCACAATATACACGGCGCTGAGCATGACGCGCTTGATAAAGCTGTCCATTGTGAAACCTTCCACAACAGTGTCCTTGAAAAGTGTGTGTTTCATCTCGTGCGCCACGGAAAACGCTGCCGCATAAAAGAACAGACGGAAATAGTTGGCGCGGTATGAATTGCATGACATGTCCAGAAGCCTCAGTGGAACATGTTTAGTTGACGGTATACTGTTATTCGAAGTGTGATAAAAAGATATCTTTGACTTATTGAGAAGGAAGCCTACATATTGGTTCAATATGGGCATGATCAACCATCACGGTTGTTCATGCCCATTTATGTTGGACTATGACTTATTCTATAATTTTTGTTGCAAAATAGCAATAGCTTTTTCTAATTTTCTTTCTTAAAAATAATAGAAGCAGTTGTTCCGTCATAATTTTCAAGATGAAGCGTTCCTTTCATTCCGGTAAGCTTTTCTGACACCTGTTTTAATGCATACAGCTTATCATTGCAGTCTGCGGCACTGCCAAGCATAACCTTTACATTCCCCATATAAAGACTGACATTATACGAAGAATCAAAATACACCTTTTTTACGCCCAGCTGGTATTTATCAAATGCCTGTGTCAGTTCCAGAATCTGTGAAAAGACCGCATCGTTACCGACCTCGAGTTTGGCATCCAGTACAATCGACTTAAAATCCAGTCCCGTAATCTGCGGTACATCTTCATAATTTTCCGAAGAACTCTCCACCACAATCCCGTCTTTATCAAAATACATATTACAGCCCATGTAGCTGATATAACCGACAATCGCTTTTTCATAAACTGCAACGTTCATTTTATTGGGCCATGTCACTTCCACATCATATTTCTGTATAAACGGAATATTTTTATTCTTTTTGCCAAACAGCGTATAAATCAGCGCATTGGGATGTTCTGTTCCAAAAATGCACTCTGTCATCTGCTGCTGCGTATAATGCTTATTGCCGGTATAAGTAATATCCGTTACCATAAAACCCGCATAAATGCCGCCTCCTGCCAGCAGCAGCGCAATGATCTTTTTCATTTTGGTTCCTCCTAGTGTTTTACTTTTCGTTTTACGCAATTTGAATTTCGTTTTTCTTGCGCTGGTGCGATAATACCATTTCGTTATCATAATTGTCAATACATCATTTTCGTTTTGTTGCAATTAACAAAAGGTTGATTGCATTTTTGGTTATATTTACGTTTCGATTTTTTGTTTCAAAAGCAAAAAACAACGAGTAGTTTCTTTATAAAGTACTTGATTTTTCCTTTGGAGTATATTAGAATGAATATCAAAGATGCGCAGAATTTCCTGACTTCTACATAAGGAGGAGCCTTTTTTGGACAATGCATCAAAAATAAAGCCCGTGAAAATGGCTGCAGAAGAGCGAAGAAAGTATATTCTCTCCATGTTGGAACAGTACGGTTCCGTTACTGTTTCGGAATTAAGTGAGCATTTCGGAATTTCCGAAGTATCTGTTCGTAAGCTCCTGATCTCACTCGAACAGGATTCGCTGCTGCAGCGGACGTGGGGTGGTGCGGTTCGAACGGCTAGAACCACTGCAGAGCTTCCGTATCAAGTTCGGGAATCAAAATATCTGCAGGAAAAAATGGCGATTGCGAGAGCCGCTTATGACATGATCAATGACGGTGATTCCGTTTATCTCGACAGCGGTACGACGACCTTTGAACTGGCTAAGCTGCTCTGCAACGGGCCTAAGCGCGGCATTCTCGTCGCAACCAACGCGCTCGACCATGCAGGCGTGCTGCTTGGGCAGCAGGGCATCAGTCTGATCCTCATCGGCGGGGGGATTCGCCACGATGTACGCGCCTGTTCAGGCTATCTGGCCAAGGATATGCTCAGCAACATGGTCTTTGACAAGGGATTTCTGGGCATTGAGCACATTTCCTTCTCCCACGGCCTTACAACGCCGAATATGAACGACGCCGAAATGAAGCGCTGGATTCTGCGCACCTGCAAGCAGAGCTATGTTCTTGCGGATTATTCAAAATTCTGGAACGATTCCCTGATCCAAATCGCGCCTGCGGACCGCGTGTACCGGATCATCACGGACTGGCACATTGCCGAAGACGATATCTCGCGCTTTCAGGCAAAGGGCGTTTCCCTCGTCAGCGCACCTGCCGTTTCCAATTTGTAGGGAAATGCGTACTCTTCTGCGCCCCTTACACAGCCGTCTATGTTCCTGTAAGCCCTTGTAAAGCCATTGCAGATCGCAGTCAACCAGTTTTTTCAGCGGAACGTCCCCGAGACGCGGGACAATCTGCTGTTCAACTTCGCACCGATAGTGTTCAGCAGTCGAAAACCACAGGTAGGCGTAGATCGCGATTTCCGCCGCGCTCAGACCCAGCGAGAAAATTTCTTTCGGCAGTGGGAAATAGTCCTTGACCGAATCGCGTGTCGGCCAGAGACTGCGCTTCACTCAGTTCCTCCCGTGTGCTGCTCTACCCAGCGGATGAACGCTTCTTTCGGAACGACGATCCGATTCCCGATTCGCAGCGCGGGGAAATCTTTTTCGTGCATCAGTTCGTAGCTGCTGGACGGCGCAATGCCCAGCACTTTCGCTACTGTCGCCGCGTTCAGGAACAGCGGCAGTTCGTCATAGCTTTTGTAGTTTGATTCTTTCATGTTGTCCTCCTTTGTTCGTGTTCATTTTTCCTGTCTGTATTTTGTCTGTCCGAAAAAACACCTCCTACCCTTTATCCGTATTCAGAGGGCTTTTGTACCAAACTTTTTTCAAAAAATTTGCCCTCACTTTTAGTTGCACAACTTTTGCGACGTTTGTACGAGAAAATTTTGGTTGTCGCAAAAAATCCTCTCATTACTAGTAGGGATAAAAATCGCAGTTTTGACAGCCTGTTTTCAAAAAATTCGGAAATTTTTTCGCCGGTCAAAACATCTCCCTATTTAATCCGACACTAAAAGCCGTTTTTGTTACCCTCCTTCGCAAATTTTTTTATTCAGAGGGGAAGATATTTTACGTCCAGCAATAACGCTCTCTATTTGATCCGACAGATTTTTGCGTTTTGAGCGGTGTCTCACCGAAAAAAATCCCCTCACTGCATAGGCCACGGGAACGCGATTTTTAGAAGCCTTTTCGAGAAAATTCACAGATCATTTACATTTCCGCGCCTGCGTTGCCTGTTCGAACCCCTCCGAAAAAGTCTCTCATGTGGTAGGCAGCGAGAACGCACTTTTTAGAACCCTTTTCGCAAAAGTTCACAAAATGTTCACTCGAAAATGGTCACGACCGCTATGCGGTTCTGGATATGGAGGAATACCGCCAGTATGAAAAGCTGATGGCGATGCAGAAGCTGATGACAGAGCTGGAAAAGGGTCGCCGCTCCGGGGGGGAGCAGGGGTACTTCTCTGCGGAGGATGTGGAAAAGGAACTGGGAATCCATGACTAAAGTAAAGATGCCAATGGCAGGAGAGATTACCTGCCCAGCCTGTTTGGTGAAGAGCTATGCGATGATGACAATGCGTAAACGAATACCGGGGCAGCAAAAAATGCGCTGTCCCGGTATTTTTCTGGTTTCAAATATGATAATGGAGTTTTGTACCATGGTAAGCTGAGCGGCTCCCTAGGATAGAGAGCCGCTGGTTGTTATTTTTAGCACGGATGTATTCGCCGTTGTGCTTTGCAGCGATAGTCTGCGAGTCTGTGGTGACGATGGACTGGGTTAAGGTGTAAACACTACGCCTACCAAAGCGGGGCGTGGGTGGAAACCAAGGAAGCCGACACGCAGTTTGAAGCTTATCTCGATATGGCCCGCTGGAGGGTGCGGGTATCCAGTTCAATGGAACCATCGCAGTCACAGACACAGTTCCGGATGGTATAGCCGTTTTTTCGTGCCCAGTCGGCATAGCTACCGTCAATTTCCCGATGCGAAAGCCTGTTTCTATTTTTGGAGGAATCAGTCTTCCTCCAGCTCAAAACGAATTGTCACACGGCTTTGACCTCCCACGGTACAGGTGAACAGAGTCAAATCCCAATTTCCACTTTCCATTTCCTCTATATCTGTGGGGTTCAGTGTCTCCCGCTCCACCATTTTGTAGGTGAATACATTTCCGTCCATATCCGTGAAGGTGGCAATATCGCCCTCCCAGAGATTCTTTAAGGTTCCGAAATGGGAAGTGTAGTTGTGGCCGCAAATAATCAGGTTATTCAAATAGGCAGACCCACTGTACCGGCAGGGAGCAGTTTTCAGATTGGGATAATTCCACTCACTGATAATCGGCAGCTCCAGCTCCAAGGCTGGGATTCTTAAAACACCGATAAAGTCTATTCCGTTGATGGTTTCCACTGGCATTTCCATATTAGGGGATAGAACATAGTCCGGAATAACAGTCCGCTCATCGCTCACCAACGGCTCCTGATCCCCGGCGGAGTCCGAGGGAGCCTCTGGAGCGGCCTCTGCGGGCAAATACGCATCCAGCTGGGTTACCGCTTGCCTGGCCGATTGCTCTGCCCGCAGCTCGTCGTACAAGTTGTAAGATACAAGGAAAAGGGCTGCTGCAATCAGCAGCAGCCCAATCGTAATCAACAGCAAGCCCTCTTGCTTTCTGCTATTTTTTTCTTCATTCCTCATCAACAGCACCTCTGCGGCGCACCAGGCCGATCACGACAAAGAGCAGTCCGGCGGCAATCAACACTGGAACCGGCCACCAGAGCTGGCCAGTCTGAGGCAGCGTCGGCTTTGTAGGTGTAGTAGGTTTGTCCGGCGTGGTAGGTGTTGTGGGAGTAGGTTCGTCAGGAATTTCCTCATTGTAGCTATTTGTCACCACAAAAGTGATACCCTCCCGTGTGACCTCCACGGTATAGCCCTCCAACTCTTTCTCCACAATGGTCCACGTATAGCGATCATTCAATCCCATCCAGGTGCACCGCCAGTTGTTTGCCGCGTTCAGGGTTACGGTATCATATACCTTGCCGTCACGAAGAAGCTGAACAATTACCTCTTTGGGACGATCTTTTTCATGTCCATCATCGGCCCAGACCTTCAGAACCTTTCGGTCGATGGTATGGTCATCTGGGTTATCAGGGATTTGGGATGAATCGAACTTTGCATTGACGGCTACATCATAAACCCAAATGTTATTCTCTTTGTCCAATCCAGGCAGCATTACCATGAATGGCGTGGGATCATAGCGGAAGCCATTTTGCGTGTGTCGATACCCCAGTACAAAGTACAAACCCGCTTTCAGGCTCTTTCCGGTGGTGGGAAAGGAAACCAATCCCTTATCATTGGTCTTTCCACTGTCTGTGGGGGAAATATCATCCCGCAATACATAGCCCTCCAGGGTGGATGCCAGTGTCCGCCAGGCCTCGTCATCCTTGCCCCGGATATTGACATGGAACTGGGCGAAATCTTTTGTGGTGGTCAGCTCGCCGTATTCGTCTACTGTGGCAACCAGGAAAATGTCAAACTCTGCACCAACCAGGGGCGTGTTTCCATCTTGATAGGAAATGGTCAAACTTACATCCTGGTTCAAGTCAATGCTTCCCGCCGCGGAAGCGCCGACCGGCAACAGAAGGGCCGCCGCCAGCAGCGCAAGCAGCAGTGCGCAGAACCGTTTATAGATCTTCATCGGCTTCACCCCCGTGTTTCTTTCTTGGCTGCTTGGGCAGCAGCAGTAAAATCAAAAGCAATAGCAAGATCGGGATCGCCACAACAGGAGCCACAAGCAGCGGTTCAATCTGAATGGCGTCCGCCGTCACACGGACGGTCTTTGCTTCCTCAATATTGTCAATCCGGTGTCCCCGTACCAGCAGCCGGTGGGTATTGATACCGTAAGGGGTGCAGGTAACGAGCGTACAGTAATCTTTCCCTTCTTCAATCCGAAGGGCACCCGTCTCTTGGGGTTCCACAATCAGGATTTGATCGACCTCATAGGTCAGCACGTTGTCCAGGACCCGGAGCATAAAGATGTCTCCCGTTTGCAGCTTGTCCAGGTTGGTGAATAGCTTGGCGCTGGGCAGTCCCCGGTGGCCGGAGAGAACGCAATGGGTGCTTTCGCCGCCCACGGGCAGGCTGGACCATTCCAGATGCCCCACGGCGATCTGCAGGACCGATTCCTCCGTACCATGATAGATGGGCAGAGAGCAATCAATGCTGGGGATTTCAATATAGCCCATGACGCCAAGACCGGACACATTCAAAAGCTGCTGGTATTCTTCCTTCTGGGCGTCGCTGAGCAGGTACGCATTGACCCGATCGGTCAGAGATGCGTTGTAGCTTTCGGCCGCGGCCCAGATTTCGTCATATTGATCCTGGTTCAAATTTGCGACTTTTTCGGCATACGTGGCAATGGCGCGGGTTTGGTGGAAGGAGTTCCAGTAATCGCTGACGGAAGGATACAGCAGCAAGGACAGTCCCGCGAGAAGCACCAGGATCAGCAGCAGCGTTGTGAAATTTCCTTTTTTCTTCTTCATGCGGGGTTCTCCTTGCCGCTGTGGGCCGGGGAGGGAGTCCCTCCCCGGCGTTCACAGCGGGATGTCAGTGCGTTTCAGATATGTATCAGGGAATTAGCCCTTGGTGCTCATGCGCTTCTTGGTGACCAGCAGCACAGCCGCGCCGATGACCAGAACAGAGCCGAGGACATAGAAGATGGTGGTGCCGATGCCGCCGGTGGAGGGAAGCTGTGCACCAGATTGGTTCTCAATGTTGGCAGAAACAACACCGGTGGAAATCACTCCGGTGAACTTATCACCGCCACTGAGGGATATCAGCGTGGGGTTATCGGAAGTCACATCGTGAGTAGCCGTAATGGTGAACTCGATATCGGGAATTGTATTGTAGCCAGAGGGCGTGGTGGTCTCGACCAGCTTGTAGTCGCCATCATCCAGGCCACTCCAGGTAAAAGTGGTCATGTCCTCACCCTTAAGCTCGGACCCTACAGCTTCATATGCACCAGAAGCGTTCTTCTTATACAGGGTGAAGCCTGCGCCCTTCAGAGGGATGAATTCCGTGTTGCCGTCGCTGTCGGTGCCAGTTTTTCCAGTATCCTTGGACGCATCATAGGCGGGGTTCTTGGCAACCTTGTTGACGATGGTCTGGTAGGTGAATACGATGACGACATCCTTCGGGGTTTCGCCGTTTTCGCCGGCCTGTTCGTCATTGGGGTTGTTGGTATAGGTCACATGGGAGGTGTTCTTGTTGCCAGCGGAGCCAATAACGGCCTGATTGTTCAGCGTGGAAGTATACTCAACAGAAATGACGCTTCCGGCCTTGACAGAGGCAATGTCCTTCAGGTTGGCAAAGCGAACCTCAAAGGTGCAGTCATCACCCAAGTTTTCGGTCACAACGGTAAAGCCGGAAGTAATTTCCGCACCATCTACATAGACCTTGACGGAACTGGCATTGAAGGTCAGGCCAGTATCTTCCTTATCGTGGAAGGTCAGCTTGTAGCCGTGGGTGTAGTTGGCGTAGTCCTGAGCGATGGTGGCGCTCAGCTTGAAGGGTACGGCATCGCCGATATCGTAGTCAGCGGAATCCTGCCAATTAGTGGTGGAGTTCGCCGCGCTGTCATTGGTGTCCTTAACCTTCTTATCGGAGGTTGTGGTTCCAACCTTGGGAGAGATAGTCGTGGGGCCGACAACCTGGACTACATACAGGGAGTAGGCTTCACCGTCATTGACAGGGCCGTTGTCCTTGATCAGATAGTAGCCGGTGGGTACGGTCAGCGAATTACCATTGGAAACCGTACCGAATTTTTCAGAATCCAGTTTCACATATTTCTGAATCTCCGTTAACTTTTCGGTGTCGCTCTTACCATTCACAGCGGCCAGAGCGGCCAGAGTGGTCTGATCGACAGCAGTTTCTTCGGTGCCGGTGCCGTTCTTGCCCCACTTGATGTTGGACAGAACACCCTCATGGAGGTCACCAGTGAAGATCTGGTATACATCATAGGTGCGGGTGCTTCCCTCGGGAGCCGAAATTGTAGTGTTTTCTGCCGCAAACGCAGTGGTGGCCAGGGCGAAAACCATAATTAGAGCCAGCAGGAGACTGGCGAGTTTTCTTGCGTGTTTCATTGTTTGACTTCCCCTCTTCTTTTTAGGTTTCTGCGTAGTAATGGGATCCTGCCGCGCATCAGGAAGATACTGAATCCTCCTTTCTGCGCTTGGTATGGTGATACAACAGGAGGAACGCCGCGCCCGTGAGCAGCAAGAAGCCTCCTATGGTATACGGTATCGTACCGGCCCCGCCGGTGTTGGGCAGCTCGGGGTAGCAGACTTGGTTGGTTACGGTCACGGTGGCTGCGGCGGTTCCGCTCTCGGGAATGGTTACCGCGGGGCCATTGGAATAGGTGACAAGGAAGTTTGCGCCGTTCACCGTGGCCAGCGTATTGTCTCCACGGATCGGCACGCCGTTATCATCCAACTCGTAGATGTAATACATTTTCCCAAGGGTCAGGTTTGTAAACTTCGCTGTCCCGCTCTCCGGCGTGACCGTGCTGTTCGCGTATGTGATGGTCACCGTTTGCAGCGGTTTGCCGGTGGGATTTGCTTCGGCATAGATTCCGAAACGGTAGGCTCCGTCGATTTTTGCCAGATGATTGCCGCCCGCATCCAAAAATGCCTTAGCCACCGCGGCTTCGCCCTTGTGGTTGTAGGCCTGATAGGTGTAGTCCGCGCTTTGATACCAGACGGTCACACCATTGGGGAAGGTGGGACATTTCCCGTCCTCCTGCTGCTTTGCCACAGCGAAGTAGTGGGGCACGGCATCCAGCACATATCCTTCCGGGGCCACTGTCTCGGTCAGGCAGTAGACCGTGTTATATTTCATGGTCTGACCACTTTCTTTCCCGAAGGTCAGGGTGCCGTCCTTGCCGGTGGTGCCGGTGAGGGACAGGCCATTTTCTGTTGCGGTAAACGTACCGTCAGCATAGGTTCCCTCCACCAATGTGAACGTCGCGCCGGAAAGAGTCTGGCTGGTATTGTATTGATCCAGTTTTTTGACTGTTACACTGGGAGAAGTGTCCGCACCAGCGGTGCCGCCAGTAGAATAATGGAATTCTTTGACCTCAACGCTGCCGCCGCTGGGGGTGGTATAGCCTTCCCAATGGGCGTTGTTGGAGATGGAGATGGTCTGACCCGGCGCGGCGTTGACTGTGGTTTCATAGGTAACGGTCAGAGGCAGGTTGTCCGGCAGGACAATTTTCAGCGTCTGTCCTTCCACGGAGGCGGTCCAGTTCGATACCACCTCGCCTGTCTTGGTGTTCACCACCTGAATGGAAGTGGTGTCCATAATCAGGGTATCGCTCAGCTCGTCCACCAGGGTGATGGTATCCGCGCCGCTGACCAGATCTTCACCAAGCCCGTTCAGCGTGATTTTGAACGGATAACGGCCGCCATTGGTTTCGGGGTTATATGTGCCTTGCTTGGACAGCGTCTGTTTTCCGATTGTCACACCATTGCTGTCGTTGCCGATGGTCGTTCCCTCGGGATTTTGCAGGCTGACCACATTGTTGAACTCCTTGCTCACGCCGCCCAGAAGAACGTCAGGATCCGTTACCTTACAGACGATCTGTATCTCCACGGCATAATCGTCCCGGTATCCGCCTCCGGCTACCAGATTGTCAATATCCCAGATCACCTGCTGACCGTTGGTGTAATAGTAGTTCGTCTGGCTTCCCGCGTTGTTGCTGGGCAGGGTCTTCGCGTATTCCGTCCAGCTGCCGCCTAGGGCGGCGATTTCCTCAGCTGTGAGCCGCGCAAAGGTGGGGTTGGGATCCTGCCGAACTGCTTTAGATCCCAGCCACCATATACAGACATAGGTTACCTCCATCCCATCCGGGATCTGCTCGACCACACGGTACCGCCCGGACAGGCTGCCCTCATAGTTCACATGAATCTGCCAGGCCACATAGGTACCCGCTCCGTTCAGCGCGCCTATGCTGATGGCCTGATTTGTGCCGTGCTGGATGTCCGTGATGGAGTTGCCGGAACCGGGATAGGTAAAGACACGGCCCAGTTCCTTAAAGATATTTTCGCTGCCGTACAGGGTCTTGCTGGCCGTGTTGTGGTCCAGCCAGTTGGTGCCGTCGGAGGAGCTTTGCAGCTTATTGTTATAGGTAAAGGCGTCTCGTTTCTTGGCGGGCAGTTGACTCGGCTCGGTCTTGACAATCAGATAAAGGGAATCACCCTGCGCCAAGGAAATCTTTGTATTCAGGGTCAGCGTCAGAGAAAAGCTGTTTTTCGCAACGGTATAGTTACTGCTTTCTAAGGCCGTCAGCAGGTTGCTGGCGATTAGCGAATCCAAATCCGCATAATCCGCGAGAGAGTTCGTTCCCAAATTGCCCGTATATACGCCCACAAAGGAGGTGTCCCGAATATAGTGAGCCGACCCGCCGACCGCATTCGTGACGTCCTTGATGGCAGTGCCACTGGGCAGAACAGTTCCATCCACCTTGATGACCCAGTACAGTGCGCCCTTGGCAAAGTCTCCGGTGGTCACCTGGGGTTCTTCATAGTACCAGCTCTGCTTTTCCGCAGCAAAGCTGTTGCCGCCTTCCACGATGACAGAGGCCTCCACGCCAATTCCGGCAAGCGCGTATTTAATATTGCCGATACCCACCGTGCCGGACAGGTTAAATCTGTTGCTTACCACCACCTGCGTAATGCCGTCGATATTCGTGGGCTGCGCGTAGTAGGTCAGAAGGTAGGCTTGCGTTCCATCCAATCCAATCTGCTCAGGTGTGAAGCTGAAGGAGGTTTGCCCGTCAACTTTTACCCAGACGGTTTGATCGGGCGTGCGGCTGCTCAAATTGGCAATGGCTGCTGCATCGTCCAGGCCGGAACCGGGTGCATTGCTGCTGATGGTATAGGCCTCCACCCGGACATAGCCCACAAACTCCATGTACTGGCTGTCCAGGCTGTCAGCCATGGACGCAGAGGACATATCCCAGTCTCCCGCCTCATTGGCTGCCACCTGATACTTGTAGCTGCCGGCAGGCACAGTGAAGCCGCTGTCAGGGGAGGTGATTTGGGTAACGGAACTGCCGGTGGCGTCATACACGCTGCCGCTCATGGACACAGTGCTTTCCGTCTCCTGCTTCCCGCCCGGCAGCTTTCGGCTCCAGACCTTGCGGTTAATGCTCTTACTGGTGTTATAGCCTTTCAGCCATACGCCGCCATCTGTTCTGCTGTCATCGGTATAAATGCAGGCGCGATTGTTGATCTTGAAGTCTTTGTTTCCCGCCGCCACGAACACACCGGGCTCCACATTCACCGTGTAGGTCAGAGTCTTGCTCTCACCGGGAGCCAGGGAACCCACATAATAGGTGAAGCTATCGTTCTTCTTGCCGTCATTGTCCGTATCCGTGATGTTCAGTGTAGTTCCTGCCGTAATCTCCGTTAAGCCGCTGCTTCCGTTCTGGCCGTTGGAACCGCCCTGATAGAGGTGGAAAGAGGTTTCATCGTAGGACAGATTTTTGCGGATGGCAGCTAAGGTCCCATTCATATTTTGGACAGAACCGTCCAGCGCGTCCATGATTTTCACATTGTCCAGGACATAGCTGTTGTCCGCATTGGCCTTCACCCAAATGGTGTATGTGATGGTGCCTCCGCCGTTTTCGCCGGGGGTAAACGTCGAGGCCACTTTGGACATGGTTGCACCAGCACGGGGCGTAAAGGTGACGTTGTCGCTGTCCCGCTGGTAGGTCTTGGAGTAAACATTCGCCGTGTTCTGAAGATTTCCCTTTGCCGTGACGCCGGTGTATGCATCCTTCAGCTTGACCCGGTATGTCAGAGTCCTGGTTTCGTTGGCTGCCATATTGCCGATGTCCCAGACCAGCGTGCCGGGTTTCGTCGGGTTTTCACCTGCGGGATCCGGGATGGGTTTATCCTCCGCGGGTGCCGCACCGATGTAGACGCTTCCGGTGCCTCCGGTTTCCGTGGGGCCATCCGTATCATTGGTTGCGGTAGACACTCCCGTCACGCCCACATATTCCTCGATGTACTGGGTTTCCGCAAAGCAATCCACCACCTTGACATCCGGGCAGCCATCTGCGCCGGCCGTCACGGTCAGGGTGTAAGTCAGATAATCGCCGTCTGTCTCCTCCGAGATGGCCGAGACGGTTTTGCTCAGATCCACATTTCCGTACTTGGCGACAATGTCACCAGCAAAATTGATGTTGATCGTTGTATTGCCAATGACAATTTGACCGGTTCCATCTTCGCCGACCTGCGACAGGTTAACTTCTGCTTCCACAAAAAAGTCGCCGCTGATGACGGTATTTGTCTCTGTCTTTTGCTTTGCCAGCCAAGTGGTGTCAAAGGCAAGGGTGACCGTATTGTTTGCCACCGTGATGGTGCCCACGGTCGTGCTGCCGCTGGTGATGCTGCCGTTGGCCGTGGCGTTGCGCAGCAGGTCCGGCAGGGTATAGGTCATTTTCCCGCCCGCAGCCAGGAGATCATCAATAGGGACGTTGCCGTAGCTGATCACCAGCTTGAAATCCGCATTGCCCGGAATATCCGTCGCGCCTGATACATCGGTCCACTCTCCGTTTTCATTGGTACGGTAGTAGAGCGTTGCGCCTGTGATATAGTTTTCTACGGATACGGGATTGGTTGCCCCTGTTGTATCCGCATCCAGAGTCATCACCGAATAAGCGCGTGTTTTGGCGCCAGAAGCGTAGGCAGTGCCCATAACCGGCAGGCTGGGATCGATCTCCATGCCGGACATCTCTTCCTCCGGTTCGGTCGTTTCTTCCGTTTCTTCTGTCGCTTCTGTTTCTTCCGCAGTGCTGCATTCCTCCGTGTGGGTATGTTCCTCCATATCGCAGGTCAATTCCCAGGTGCCATAGCACAGGGCGGTATGGGTGTGTTTTTCATCCTCGGGAAGCGTACAGGTCAGAGCCTCGGTATCCGCCGGTTCCTCCACCGTCTCAAAGCACGCATCCGTGTGCTGATGCTCCAAAACCTGGATTTTGCCGCAGATCAGATTGCCGTCATCATCATAGCAGCCCGGGTCCTCCGGGGATTCATAGGGCTCGTGGGTGTGGAGAATGATTTCTTTCTCCTCACAGATCAACTCCGGTTCGGCAGGTTCTGCTTCTTCCGCCGGTTCGGTGGGCAGCTCGCAGATCAACGTCTTTATCTGCTCGTAGCACTGGTCGGTGTGCTGGTGTACAGGCTCCTCTGTGTCGCCGCACGTCAGTTCCCGCGTTGTCTCATAGCAGCTTCCGGTATGCTCATGATCTTCTTCACAGACCAAAGCAGACGTTTCTGTGTAGCAGTCATCCGTATGCACATGGGCCGGTTCCGTAGATTCCGTACAGATCAATTCGCCGCGCTCCACGGTGTAGCAATCATCCGTATGGGTATGTACTTCGGGTGCGTCTGTTTCCGGCACGGCATAGCAGCTTCCGGTGTGCTCATGGGTCTCGATCTCCGGCAGCGGGCACCAAAGGTTCCCATTTTCGTCATAGCATGCCGAATCATGCTGGTGAACGACAAAGTCTGCATACCCGCACGTCAGGTTTCCTTCGCTGTCATAGCAGGTATCGTCATGCTGATGGAGATTCAGGCTTTCGATGGTACACACCGGCTCGGTCCGGGTGGCAGAGGTTACTTGCGTGTAGCAAGCCTCCGAATGGGTGTGTTCAGGAATCTCACACACTCCCTTTTCCATGGTAATGGCAGGAAGAATCAATGCGTAGACCGTGCAGAACACCACAACGCAGGCAAGAACGGTTACAACCCGGTACCAGTGTTTCTTCCTTTGATGTGCCTTCGTATATTTTTCTGCGCCCTGAAGAGCATCCTTCTTCATATACCAATCACCAGCTTACCTATCTCAATGTTCCGAAGTCAGGCAGGGGCCAAACCCGGAAGACAATTTTTCCAACAATCTGTTCATCGGAGACACAGCCAACCGTTGTACTGCGGGAATCCACAGAAGTAGAGCGGTGGTCGCCCATGCAAAAGTACCGGTTATCCGGCACCTGGTAGGGTAATGCAATGTCACAGTCTCCAAGGGCTTTTTCTGTCAGGTATGGTTCGTCCAGCAACTCACCGTCCACATACACATTTCCGTCAGCGTCAATATCCACCCACTGACCAGGACCGGCGATACAGCGTTTGACCAAAATCTTGTTGCCCATGTAAAACGCCACCATGTCGCCAGGCGCAAAATCCGATCCTTTGACGGAGATCACAATATCTCCCTCGTCCAGCGTCGGGGCCATGGAGGCTCCGTAAATTTGCAGCACAGGCATCCAAATCGTGGCCACCAATACAGCCACCGCAGCCACGACAATCAGGGTGTAGATGGTGCTTCTCAGGACCCGTTTATATCGTCTCTTATATTTTTCTCTGCCAAGCTCTGCCGTGAGCTGCTCCACGGTTGGAAGCTCGCGTGGCTGCATTGTTTTACTTTTCATCTGTCCAAACCTCTCCGGCTGCCTGGATCATTTTTCGGAGGGCTTCCTGATCTGCCAGCAGTTTGGCTGCTTTGGCAACAATCTGTTTCCAATAGGCATCCGCTTCCGCGTGTGCTTTTTCGCTGTATGCCTGCGCCTCCTGCCGGATCTCCGCAGCTTCCTGTTTTGCCTGTTCCTTCATATCACGACAGATTGCATCCTGTTGGCCGCTTATCCGTTCGATGTTCTCAAGATACTGCTGCGCTGCGGCCTCCGCCGCCTGAAAGACACCGTTGAGGGACAGGGCAGCCTCCGCCAGGGAACCGGCTTTGTCGATCTCGATCCTGCGGTCCCGAAGCTGTGCTTCCGCCTGCTCCAGCCTGATCTTCAGCTGGCTGTTTTCTTCTGTCTGGGCAATCAGCATTTCCAGCAGCTCACTCCGGCTCAAACGCCGCAATTCTTTATCCGTCATAGAGCACCTCCAAATCTGTGTCACAGGGCACAAATGCAAAAATGGGCATCGGTCATTTCCGCCTGCCCCAGAAGATCCTTACGCCGCAACGCGGTCGTAATCATCCTTATTCTGTGCTGTGAAACACATACCTCCATGATGTTTAGCCACGAATCAGTAATCTGAAACAACTATCAAAACCAACATTATTTCCATAATGTAGTGAAACGTTTCCGGCAGATTCCGGCAATAAACACATATCCAAAAATCTACACAGAATAAGTCTAGCACAAGAGCACAAAAAAATCAACAAGAGGCGCAGGAAAAGTATGTAAAAAAGATGGTAAAATCTAAGATAAAAGTGGCAGTACAAAAAGCGGGAAGCACGAAGCCACCCTCAAATTCATTTTTGAAAAACGTGTATGAGGGTGTGCTTTTGTGCGCCCAAAATAGAGGGCCGTTTTAGTTCAGCTGGAACTCAGTCGGAGCAGATATACAACATAATGGAAATAATGTGGTGTCTTTTTTAGCTAAACAACAAGGCCCAATCGTTCAATCTTTCGCCGGTGTTCTGTACCAGCGGTCATGATATAGATTCTTGTTGTGTCGATGCTACTGTGTCCTAAAATATCGGCCAACTTTGCGATGTCTTTCTCAATACCATAAAAGGTTCGTGCAAATAGCTTGCGCAGATTGTGGGGAAACACCTTGCTGGCTTTTACTCCGGCTGCCTCGCAGAGGGATTTCATCTGCGCCCAAATATTGCTCCGGTCCAACGGCTTCCCGTTCCTGGTAATAAAGATCGCTCCAGAACGGATGCCGTTTTTCTTTGCGTGATCCAGAAGCATCTTCTTTAGCTTACCGTCATGTCTCCGTGCTCTGGTCGTTTCCGGTAATGCAGGCTTCTGTCGTCA
>ENA-ORNT01001464-ORNT01001464.1-human-gut-metagenome-genome-assembly--contig:-NODE-1464-length-15781-cov-3.478698_pt1 | contig 15781 bp, 8 predicted proteins | sample MGYA00242120_ERZ509032 | MGnify/ENA primary metagenome ERZ509032 (study PRJEB26280, sample SAMEA2338729) | human gut metagenome | biome: human gut; feature: human-associated habitat; material: faeces...
GAAGGCGTTATACTCAATCTTATTATTTCCACCAACCCATTTTTGACAATTATCCTGCTATGGGTAACGCCTACGGCTAATCGCAACACTTACAGCGTTGCCACATTAGTGGGGCAGCTACCCAGGGTAGCGTGCTTCGCCCGCAACCCTGGGCTATGAAATCGCAACTCCTACAGAGTTGCTGCAGGGTGCGTTCCGGCTGACAACCAATTACACCGCCGCATCAACCACGCACACCGCCATACCAACCACGCACACCGCTGCAACGACCACGCACACCGCCGCACCAACCACGCACAACACCGCACCAACCAAACACAAAACCACACCAATCACGCACAACACCACATCAACCAAACACAAAACCGCATCAACCACACACACCACCATACCAACCACGCACACCGCCATACCAACCACGCACGCCGCCGCACCAACCACGCACACCGCCGCATCAACCACGCACACCGCCGTATCAACCACACACACCGCCGCACGGACCAAACACACTGCCGCACCGACCGCAATTGGTGGCTCGTATCAATTGGTACGAGGCCGCGCGTCATTTGTTACGAGCCCACGTATCATAAGGCACGAGGTCACGTATCTTATGATACGAGCCGACGATGACAATCACGGCGCTTCCAAACACATGGTTTACAATGGCTATAGGACGCCTCCGCACGAAAGGGATGGAGCGCGGGGAAATCGGGAGGCTGGCAAAACGGAAACGTAGGGCGCTGCCCACGATACGGGGGACCACCACGCCACATGCCACCCCCACCACGAGGCATCAAAAAAATATCCGCAATGCCTGGGGTGATGGCATTGCGGACAATAGAGTCGGTAGTAACGGGCGCCACGTGGCGCCTGTACTATATAATAAGGTAAGCCTTAGTGGCAGAAGCGCACCTGGACATCGTTGCCCTTGCCGTCCATAACGCGCAGACGCAGCTGACCACCGTTGTGGTCGAAGTAGCGGGCATAGATGGGGTGGAGACCGCGGCGCATGGCGTGCTGGCCGATGATTTCGCGCGGGCTGTGCTCGCCATCATTGTCTGCCACCATCGTGTCGTCTATCTTCAGATAGCTGCCGTCGTCAGAGAGCAGGGCGAAGGTATAGATGCCGTCGGCGGGAATGTCGATATATCCGTTGAAGATAAGTCCTATATTACCCTTTGCCTCGGCGGGTATCTGGATGCCGGTGGTAACATAGGTGCCGTTGAGCGCAGCCTGGTCTATGCCGGCACAGTCGCGTCCGTCGTAGTCGTGCCATGCCACCTGCAGTCCTTCCTTCAGACTGTCGGCGGTCACAGCCGGTGCCAGGTCTTCCTTGACATAGCTGCACTTCACCATATCCCCCTTGCGGTTGTCGGGGCCGAAGGTGCGGAAGGTGAAATGGGTGGTCTCAGTGATGGTCATCGGTCCTGAGTAGAGCTGTGCGTTGACACCGGGTATGCTACCATCGGTGGTGTAGCGTATGGTGGCCGAGGGGTCGGCACACTTGACATCGACCACGCCCTTGTCGGTGAAGACATTGACATTATAGAAGCCAGTGAGGTCTGGTATGCGATAGGTCACACCCATCTTCTGCAGGCGGGGCAGATGGGCGACGAGGCGGCTGGTGAAGGCGTCGATATTCATGTTCTGGGGCTTGCTCCATCCCAACTCGGCGGTGGCTATCACACGTGGGAACGCCTGATACCACACGCGGTTCATCGTGGGCACCCACTCGGTCCAGAGGTTGGCCTGCACACCCAGCACCAGCTGCTGCTCCTTGGCGTCGAGTCCCTTGACGGGGTCAAAGCGGTAGATGGCGGGGATGGAGTTGCGGTCTTCCTGATAGTCGATGTAGAACTCGGAGTTGGGCGAGCATATCAGCGCATTGCCATGCGAGGTGGTCTGCTTGGGCGAGTCGGCAGCCCATGAGCGCCACCACATCACGGCCGAGTTGGCGGTGAGTCCGCCGGCGATAATCTCGTCCCAGCCTATCATGGTCTTGCCGTGGGCGGTGAAGAAGTCCTCCATATAGTGGTTGAACCATGCCTGCAGCTGTGGCTCGGTCGTGAGGTGATGGTCCTTCATACGCTTCTGGCAGTCGGGGCAGGTCTTCCAGTTTTTCATGTCGACCTCGTCGCCGCCGATGTGTACGTAGCGCGATGGGAAGAGGTCGAAGACCTCGCTCCACACGTTCTTGCAGAACTCGAGCATGGTGTCCTTGCCCGGGCACATAGGCGTGGTGAAGAGCTTGCCCCATCCCGTCTGCTTGAAGCACGACAGCCCGTCGTAGTTGTCGATGGCCATCAGGCTGTGGCCGGGCATATCTATCTCGGGGATAATCTCGATGCCACGCACCTGGGCATAAGCCACGATGTCGCGCACCTGCTGCTGGGTGTAGAAGCCACCATAGAGGGTGCGTCCCTTATCATCGCGGCGCGTACGGGCAACAGGAACCTGGAGGTCGGGTGCATCTTCCTCGGCGGCACGCTTCATGCACACGGTATCCTGGTTGTTGTAGATGCGCCATGCACCGCGCTCGGTGAGTAGTGGATAGCGCTTAATCTCGATGCGCCATCCCTGGTCGTCGGTGAGGTGCCAGTGCATCTTGTCTATCTTGTAGAGCGCCAGCACGTCAAGCAGCTTGTAGACCTCGTCGACGGTAAAGAAGTGGCGGGAGCAGTCGAGCTCCATGCCACGCCACTCGAAGCGTGGCGCGTCGGTGATGGTCACACAGGGCACCGTCCACGTGCGTGCCACCACCTGCTGTGACTCGATGTCGTCGGGCAGCAGCTGGCGCAGGGTGGCTATGGCGTTGATGACGCCACGATAGGTGTCGCCCTCGATGGTCACTCCCTTGCCGGTGACGCTGAGGCGATAGGCACCGGCATTGCCCTCGTTGGCAAGGGTAAGGCGGATGTCGCCCTTGCCATTTTTGACGGCAAAGCGATAGCCCGTGGCGCGGCTGAGCATCTGGCTGAGATACTGGGCAGCAGGCCGCAGCTGTGCGTTGTCGCAACCGATGGTTGCACTCTTCTTGATGGTCCACACTCCTGTACCCACCGTCATCTGGTCGGGTACGGGAATGATGGCGGGCTGCTGTGCCATAGCCGTAACGCCGGCAAACAACAGGCAGCAGACCAATGCTTTCTTTATACTTATCTTCATATCTTTAGGTTTTATGCTACAAAGTTAGCACAAACGGCGTGAAGAACAAAAGGAAATCAGTCCTTTTTTATTCCGGGATGCACAGATGGGTTGCCACAGCACTGCCCTCATCGACAGAATGTCAACAAAAATCGAGCAAAAACGTAAGAAATATCGCCATGGGCTTGGTCGGTACGACGGTTTGCACTATCTTTGTAGAAGATAGGCTGCACCTCAGCCATTAAGCGAGCTTATGGCGTTCGGTTTGCACTATCTTTGTAAAAATTATCTAACGCAAATCATTCTACTATGACCAGAAAACCTGTAATCATCATGCTCACAGCCGCCCTGTTGATGTCGGTGGCTGCCTGGGGCCAGAGCCTGCCCAAGTTCAAATTCGGCGAACCCACCATGGAAGAACTGAAGATGACCACCTACGACAAAGACTCATCGGCGGCAGCCGTGGTGCTGCTCAACCTGCGCGATGTGGGCTTTCGCCTCGACGGCGGCGACATCACCGAAGTCACCACCAACCGCTTCCGCATCAAGATACTCAAGGACGCCGGCAAGGACTATGCCAACGTAGACCACGTGCTCTACAACAGCCAGGGCGCCAAGGGCCATGAGAAGATTTTCGGCATCAAGGCGGTCGCCGTAAACCTCGAGAACGGCAAGGTGGTCAAGACTAAGATGAAGAGCGACATGATATTCACCGAGAAGATCGACGAATACCACGACCGCGTCAAGTTTACCATCCCCCAGGCCAAAGTAGGGTCGGTCATCGAGTACGAGTACAACGTGAGCAGCGACCTCTACTACCAGATGGACGACTGGAATGCCCAACAACCCATACCCGTGGTACACGCAAGATATACATCCATCATTCCCGAGTGGCTGCTGTTCAGGTATGAACTGCGCGGACCCGGACTGCTGCAGCCCATCCTGGGCGATGGGCTCATAGAGCGCAGAGACGTGATACAGACCACCAGCAAGAACTATGTCTATGTGGGCAACAACATGCCTGCCGTCAAAGGCGACGACTACGTGTGGTGCAAGAGAGACTACATAGCCCGCATCACCGCCGAGCTCACAGCCACCAACTTCCCCTATGTGGGCTACAAGGACTTCGGAGAGACCTGGGAGCGCATAGACGAGATGCTGCGCAAGGCCGACTGGTTTGGCAGCAAGTTTGGAAGCAAAAGCCCCTACTGTGATGAAATCAAGGAGAAGGGCATAGACAAGATAGCCGACACGGAGCAACGTGCTGTAGCGGTGCTGCGACTGCTCTTCAGCCACCTCAAGTGGAACGAGACGTTCGAGTTGAGCCCACAGTCGATGACGAAGACCGCCAAGGCGGGCACAGGCTCCAATGCCGACATCAACCTGATAATGGTCAACATGCTGCGCGACGCCGGCATCGAGGCGGTGCCCGTGGTGATGCGCCTACGCAACACCGGCACGCTGCCCGTGACCTACCCCAGTATGGACAAGCTCAACACCTTTGTGGTGGGAATACCCATGGGCGAGGGCAAGATGATGTATGCCGACGCCTCGTCGGAGAAAGGCTTCTTCAACGCGTTCACTCCCTCTCTGTATGTCAACAAGGCGCGCATCCTGAGCAAGGGCGAGGGCGAGAAGTGGGTAGACCTGCAGCTCATAGGCAAAGACACCGAAAGCAATGTAGTGACGGCAGCGATAGACGCCAACGGCGAACTCAAGGGCAAGGTCAAGGCCGTACACCGAGGTACGGGTGCCTATATGTTCCGCTCCCACTATGCGCAAGCCAAGGACGAGAAGGAATATGTGACCGACAAGGAGGAAGACTACAACATCAGTATAACCGACTACAAGACCACCGATGCCAAGGAGTTTGGCGACGAGGCGAGCGAGGACTACACCTTTACCCGCAAGGGTGAAGCCACAGACGACCACATCTACATCTCGCCCATCATCTACCCCATGGTCAAGAGCAACCCGTTCACCGACGCCACCCGCCAGATGCCCATAGAGTTTCCCTTCATCCATACCGAGCGCACCCTCTACACCATCACCATCCCCGAGGGTTGGGAGGTAGAAGAACTGCCCAAGAGCGTGAACATCGCTACCCAGGGGCGCGAGATAACGGCACGCATCGTCTGCGGTGTAGCCAACAATGTCATCAAGTGTAACACCATCTTCAAAATCAACAAGGTCTTCTTTGCCAACAACCGCTATGACGAGGTGAAGACATTCTTCGCCAACATCGTGGAGCGCAGCAAAGACCTCATAGTACTAAAGAAGAAGCCATGAGAATAATCACGCTTATCGCCGCAGTCACGGCATGGGCTGCCGCGGCATGGGCAGAGCCCACGGCGCAGATACGCAAGCAGACAGTACACATCGACGTAATCTCGCAGAGCGAATACCGCATGACCGAGCACACCGAGGTGGTGATATACAAGGAGACCATGAGCCAACTGGCCAACTTCTACACCACGCTCGACAAATCGGAGAAGATTGAACGCTTCGCCTGCGTGGTCGAAGGGGTAAACAGCAAGTTCAACAAGAAATACAAAGCCGGCGACCTGAAGTATTCGGAGTACTCGGGAGACATGGTCACCGACCTGAAGAGCGTGGAACTGAGCATAGACCTACCTCTCTACCCCATCGTGGTGACCACCGATGTGACCTACCACCGCACGGACAACACCATAAGCTATCCGCCCTTCTTGCCCATACCCGCCTATGACACCGAGGTCAAGGAGGCTACCTACATGATAGACTTCCCGGCGTCGATGAATCTGCGCTATGTGACTATGGACACCGACATGAAGCCCGTGGAGAGCACCACACCCAAGGGGAAAAAACGCTGGACTTTCACGCTCGCCAACCAGGGAGAGATAGTCTATGAGGAGTTCAGCAAACCGCTGCTGCGGCAGATTCCCAAAGTGCTCTTCGTGCCAGAAAGACTTGATTATTACGGCACACAAGGCAGCATGAAGTCGTGGGAAGAGTTTGGACTGTGGATAAACAGCCTCTGCCAGGGCATGGACGTGCTGCCCGACGACGCCCGGGCCAAGGTGCACGAGCTCACCGACACCTGTGCCACCGACTGGGACAAGGTGAGGGTGCTCTACAACCTGCTGCGCCGCCACACCCGCTATGTGAGCATCCAGCTGGGTATAGGCGGCTACCGCCCGCTGGCTGCCGAGTTTGTGTGGCGCAAAGGTTTCGGCGACTGCAAGGCACTTACCAATCTGATGAAGGCCATGCTGGCAGAAGCGGGCGTGGCTTCGACCTATACGCTCATCAGCACCAAGTATGACAGGCTCATCGACCTGCCCAACTTCCAGCAGCTCAACCACGTCATCCTCAAGGTGCCCACCTCCAAAGGGGTAATCTGGATGGAGTGTACCAACCCAGAGATACCTCTGGGCTATACCCACGACGACATAGCGGGACACGAGGCGGTAGAGATAAGCGACAAGGGCGGACACAGGGTCATCCTGCCCGACTATGCCGATACGCTCAATCTGCGCACTACCAAGGTGAAGACCGTTTTCCGCCCCGACGGCACCGGCAGCATAAACATCATCGACAGCTATAGTTGTCATCGCTACACCAGGCTCTATGGCTGGCTCAAGAAGAGCGAAAAGGACCGCATCAATGCGGCTGCAAGGGCTTACAGTCTGCCCTTTGGCAACATAAAGCGGGCTGTGGCGAGGATGGGCTACCGCAAGGGCGAGGGCGGGCGTGGTCTCCTGCCCCTCATCTCAGCCTCGGTCGAAGCCGACCAGGTGCAGATAGCCACCAGCACGCGTGCCCGCCTCTTTGCCACCATCAACCCGCTGCACGGCAACTTCGTCCCGAGCCACATAGCGCGCGACCGCAAGCACGAAATCTACATAGATCAAGGCTTCAAGAACGTGGAGATTATCGAGATGACGCTGCCCGAGGGATGTATGTTAGAAGCCACGCCCAAGCCGGTAAGCATAAGCAACGAGATAGGCTCCTTCACATCAACCGTAAGCGTAGAGGGGCGCACCGTCAAGCAGACCAACACCCTCATCCTGCGACGCGGCACCTATCCCGCCGCCAAGGCGCAGCTGCTGGACGACCTCGACAGCGCCGCCGACACAGTCTACAAAGGCAAAGTGATACTCAAGCGCCCATAGAGGGCTGCTGGTCGAGTGGTAGAAACAGTTGCAGCAGCAACAATCAGAACAATCAGAGAGACATTGATAAAAGGGGTGCCTGGTCTTCATATCGACCAGGCACCCCTTAATATTGAACCCCTACGGTCATTAGCCCGTTAGGTGTATTCTTGCTTATCTATCAGTTGGCTACATATACGCCTAATTCGGCAAGACTTGATACTGAAGAAGAGCCACTCTCAATAGAGAGGCGTATGTAGCGTGCTGACACACCACCATAGAACGAACAGTACTGGTAACCTCCGTTCTTGGGCATTTCGCTCTCTGTGACGGTACCAGCCTCATCCCAGTTGACACCATCTTTGCTCAACTCAATCTTGACAGCAGAGAAATAGTACTCATCATACCACCATCCGCCATACCAGGACTTGTAGTAGCGTGAGAATCGGAAACCGCTTACAGACTTATTGCCGCCCATATCCACGATGACAACCTTGGTTTGGCCGTCATTACCGTCGGCACGGAGACCAGCACCATTAGTCAGATCACCATCAAAGAGTTCGCTGGCTGTAATATCCACACCACTGTCATACTTAACATTCCAACCAGTATAGTCGGTAAGCAGAGTTCCGGTAACCTCATCTTTAGAAGAGATGTCCTTGACGAGTTTGTTCTCGGTGGTCACGATGAGATAACCTACGCCACGCTCCTCGCTGCCCTTAAGTTCTCCCTCGGCAGAACCTATCTTGACAGCCATCATATAGGCCTTCTCGGTGAGCGAAGCCAGGGCACTCTCATTGAGAGTTACCTTCACGGTATCGTTTGCATCCGTCTTTCCGGCTTCTACCGTGACGGTCTGGTTCTCCAATGTAACGGCAGACTCGGGAAGCGCTACATAAGAAGTGTTATGCTCGGCGTTGTAGGCTTCTACCAGACTGGGATCTGAGACTACATATACCTTGCAATTCTGGCTTGGGGCACGCTGAACCTTTACAGGAAATTCTCCCTTGAGCGAACCGAAGTCTCCTATAGGAGTATGGGCTACGGCACCAGTAAAGGTATTGTTGGCGTTAGCCTTAAAATAAACGAGGTTGTTGGGATTGCCTACCACGTCATATACGGTGTCGCTCGAGCATGATGCCATCGTGATGCCGGCTACTGCCAAGACACCGAGGGCTGCTGATTTGATTATATTTTTCATTGTTACTATCCTTCTTTGATTACTCAGAACACTTGTTGTTTTCGTCTATGCCCCAAGAGATACCCTGATAAGCATCGGTTGTAGCTGAGAGATTACCGCTCTCGTTCTTGTCGCGCACGGTATTCTTCCAGTCCATGTCATAACCGTGGTTAGAAACGTCCTTGATGACATAGCCCTCTGTCTGGTTCATCTTCCAGTAAGCCACGAGACCATCAGAGTTGGGGTCTACGCCACAGAGAGTGGTAGCGATGGTGCTGGGAGAGAGGGCCTTGTTCCACAGACGAATCTCAGCCAGACGACCGCTGAAGTACTGGCTGGCATAGTAGTTACCCCAAGACATACCCAGCTCGAAACGCTGGAAGGGAGTAGACTTGCCTGATACAGACGCATTGGCATCGGGTGAGGGGTTGTCATCTACATACATATTGAAGTCGGAGCCGTTGTAGGTACAGGTCACGAGATACCAGCGACGGGCAGCAAAGTGAGTGGTAGAGAACATACCGCCACCGGGATAAATCCACTGGAGGATGTCGCCACCAGCAGAACCAGACTCACCAAAGCGGAACATATTGGCCATTTCCTCATTGGCACCCTCGATAGCCAGCACACGCTGGATGTTACCGGCATATCCGAAGCCGTTGGCATAGAACTTGAACTGGATGGTGTAGTTGCCCAGGTCTACCTTCTTGCTCTCATCAAAGATGAAGTTGGATGAAGCGGTAGAGGTGTATGACATATGGTGGAAGTTGAGCACACGTGAGATGCGGATGAAGAGAGTGCGCGAAGCCTCAACGACATCCAGATTGCCACCAGATACGGCCTTGATGGTAACAGGAATCATGTAGCTGCGTCCCTCGACAAATGACTCGGTGCTTACCACCTTGACAGCAGTGGCTGTAGATACAGCGCTACCAGCCTTGATGGTTACCTCGCTGTTCTCGAGTTCTACACAGTCCAATGGTATGCCATAGTAAGAGCTACCATTCTTAAGGTTGTACTGCGATACCAATGCAGTATCGATGGCGAGTGAAACCTTAACATCACTTTCTACCTTGCTGGTTGCCTGGATAGAGATAGGATACGAAGAAGGGGTATCCTCAACCACAAATTTCTGAACGGGAGTAACCTCGGTACCTACTACCAGAAGTCCGTTCTTGCCATAATCGAAGTCGTCGCCCTCAGCATTACAGCCGGTCAGTACTGTACCACCTGCCATGAGCAGCAGGGCTGCCGACATTAAACTATACTTGATATTCATTATTGTTTCTGTTTATTGTAGTGTTGATACGTTTATTTATTCAACGCGGGATTCATAATCTGAATGGCCTCACGCAGAGCCTGATAGGGCTGTCCGTTCTTAGGCTGGTTGTAGTTGAAACGGGTAGAGTAGCTACCTACGCCGCCCTTATGACCCTTTGCGGGCTCCCAGCGGGCATAGTTCCAGATCATGCCACCGTCGGGTTTCTGATGAAACGCCTCGATGTAGAGGTGCTTCTCCTCGGGCCAGCCTGCGGGAGCGCCCATGCCGGTAGCACCCTGGCCGCTATATGCCTGCTTGATGAGGTAGTCGCAATAGGGTTCGCAGTTGTCACCGGGGGACCTACCGAAATAGTCTATCATGAACAGCTTCTCTGCCCACTTGCCTTCGGGACCGAAATACTTGTTGCACTCATCGGCAACGATGTACATAGAGTTGCTGTCCCATCCCTCGTAGTCGAAGTCTACGCCATCGAGACCACATTTTACCACGGTATCGACAGCCCATCGGGCATAGGCACGCAGAGCTTCCTCGCCACGATCGACACGCAGGTCTACGATGGTGTTCTGGTCTACATTCATATTCTCGTCACGATACCACACGGCGTGGTTCCAGTTAGAAGCATCGGCATGGAACACAAAGCGTGTACCCAGTTTCTCCTGGCAGTAGCGCATATCAGCGTAAGCCACAGGATGGGTCTCTGGGGTAGGAATACCTATCCAGAGGTTGCAGATATCGAGCGAGTCGGGCAGTCCGACGAGACGCTCGCCCCAAGAGGCGGGGTCCTTGCTACCTTCCACGCCCTCGAGAGGTGCCCAGTTCTGATAGTAAACATAGCAGATCTCGTGGTCGCTCTTCTTGTACGCACGGAGATTCTTGTAATATTGCTCGTCATAGGTCTTCAAACCCTGAACGGTATTGGCCTCGGTGTCGGTATCACAGCTTGTGAGACCCCCAAACACCATAGAGGCTACTACGGCAGCGCTGAAAAATATTCTGAATTTCATATTGGTTCTATCTTTAATATACATTATTAATATTAATGTGACTTCTTGTCCCACCAGAGAGTGGTGCCACCGTTGTCGCCGGTACCATTGTTAGACTCGCCGTTGAGTACGCTTACTGCTGAGTTGACAGCAGCGCTGTTGGTGGTGTACTCTGACTGTGGATAAGGCAGTCGGCGTATCTGTACGCTGGTGCTTATCTTGCCATTGCTGTCATTGCGTACCACGGGGAACAGCTTGGGATAACCTGTACGACGGAATTCAGACCATCCTTCAGGGCCATCGGGATACATAGCTATCCACTTCTGGGTGATGATGCGCTCGAGGTTCTTCTCAAAGCCAGCGCTCTCGTCCCAAGCGATGGTGATAGAACTGGGAGAAGCGGCATCGTTGCCGTCGCCGGTCTTGTCTTCATAGGCAGCGGGAGTCAGTTCGTCGTTGGCGAGATAGTTGTCAGCGCCAGAGACGCCAGCCTCCTGGAAAGAGATTTTCACACCAGCCTCATAGAAGTGCTGGGCTGTACCACCCATGTTCCAGCCACGCAGAGCGCCCTCGGCACGGAGGAAGTAGCTCTCGGCAGCTGTCATCCACACGATAGGAGTTGTGGTCTTGTCGATATTGAGCTTGGAAATCTTGGCTCCGGCATAGGCACTGACCTTAGAGCTGATGTTGCCCGTACCACAGCGCACACCATGATAGCCACCGTCGTCGGCAGCAGTCTTGAAGTAGGCGGTACGACGGGGGTCGTTGTAACCGTTCATGTAAGAGTCCATGGCTGCACTCATACGGATTTCACCGGCATTGAAGGTCTCCTGCATATCATAGTTGGGATGATAGTAGTTGAGCTTGCTGTGGAGCAGTTCGGCGTGTTCGTCTACAGCCTCGATGACGCCGATGGCATTGTTGATGGATTTTTCAGCCTCGGTCCTGGCGAGGGTTGCATCGGCATAAGCCACACGGATGGCAAGACGCAGACGCAGAGTGTTGGCAAACTTGACCCAGTTCTTGACACTGCCGTCATAGACATTGTCGTAGTCCTGCATCAGAGTTGCACCGGCGCTGGCCAGAGGAGTGAGCACGTCGATGGCATCGTCGAGCTCGGCAAAGAACTTCTTGTACACTTCCTGCTGGCTGTCGAAGGCAGTTCCCAGCGAACCGCTACCATAATTGATATAAGGTATAGGGCCATAGGTGTCGGTGACACGGTGCATAGCCTCAACCTTGATGATGTCTGCCAGAGCCTTGATTTCGGGCTGGTTGCCCTTCTCGGCTGCCTTTACCAGACTCTGCCATGCGGGCATGACGCGAGAGAATGGCTTGGTAAACATCTGCTCATACCATGTCATCTTGTAAGTACCGTTGTGAGAGCCGCTGGCCCAGGTACCGGTCGGACCGATATAGCCTGAATAGAGGTCATGAGAGAGACCCTGGCAGACCTGATAGTCAGAAGACTCGTTGCCGGCACCGTCCTTATAGAGCACCACATTGTTCTGCATCTGGGTGAAGAAGGCACCTGTGCTCAGGTTGTCTTTCTCCATATCTTTGTCGTGAGCCTCATTGGGATTGGTATTGATATCCTCAAACGAGTTGGTACATGCTGTAGCCAAGCTCATGGTAAAGGCTCCTATCAATGTATATTTGATGATTGATTTCATAGTGTATTATCTCCTTGTTAGAATTTAACTTTAACAGAGAAACCTAAGTTGCGGAGGCTTGGCTGCATGAAGTAGTCTACGCCCTGATAATAGGTTCCTGTGTTGGATGTAAGTTCAGGATCAAATGGAGCCTTGTTGTAGAGCATCCACAGGTTGTGGGCTACAAATGAGAGGTTGAGACCCTTGATCCAGTTGACATACTTGGTGATTGGCACATCATAGCCGAGGCTCAGTTCCTGCAGACGCAGGTTGGTAGCGCTGTAGGTGTACATGGCATCGATGGTCTTGGTGGGGTTACCCACTACCTGATAGTAAGCCTGAGCGGGGATGGGCTTGCCATTGACGATAGCACCACCGTGGTTGCGGGCATCCTGAGAAGCCTTGGAAGCGCCATAGTAGTCGAGGATGGCCTGTGTCTCAGAGACTACCACGCCACCATTGCGGTAAGTGAAGAGGAAGCTGAGGTTGAGACCCTTCCAGCTGAAGCTATTGCCCCAAGAGAGGTTGTAGTTAGGTGTGGCCTTGCCGGCATAAGCATAATACTGGTTGCCGTTGGGGCTGGCCTCTACGGTCTTGGTGTCAGAGTCGACATAGATGGCTCCGTGCTCGTCGGTCTTGAGTGTGCGTACCCAGATGTCGCTCATAGAGCCACCTACCTGCAGACGGTTCTGATAACCTGAAGTGCTGGCGGGATACATCACGTCGAGGTCGTAGAGCTGGCCGTCGATGGGGTTCTTCCATCCGTGGAGCATCTCCTTGATTTCGTTGCGGTTGAGAGTCCAGGTCATATAGGTCTCCCAGTCTACGGGGCCGAGTGGCTGGCTGAAGCGGGCAGAGAGTTCGATACCCTTGTTGTCTACGCGGCCACCGTTGGTCCAGATGCTGGTATAACCGGTAGATGAAGACATAGGCACGTTGAAGAACTGGTCATAGGTAGCCGACTTATAGAGAGTGGCGTTAACCTTCAACTTGTTCTGGAAGAGGACGAAGTCTAGACCCAACTCCCAAGACTTGGTGCGCTCGGGCTTGAGGTCATCATAGAAGACGGTAGTGGTCTCAGGGCGACCGGTAGTGGGGTTGATGGTGTAACCGCCGCGCTTGAGATAAGGATTGTTAGGCTCATTACCTACCTCAGCATAAGAGAGGCGGGTCTTGAAGTAGTTGAGCCACTTGTTGCTCTTGATGACAGGGAAGATGTCGGTCCAGATGCCAGAGATACCGGCAGACCAGTAGAAGAAATTGTCTTCGAGCTTGGATGACCAGTCATTGCGGGCAGTGAGGTCTACATAAGCCATACCCTTGTAGCCTACCTGGGCAGTAGCGAATACGCTCTCCAGACGGGTACGGTAGCCGTCATCCTGATATTTCTTGAAGGTGGCATCGCTGGTCTTCACGTTTTCAAAGGTGAAGATATTTGGGGTACCCAGCAGATGGCCCTCAAAACCGAAAGGCTTGTAGTCGTTCTGTGTATAGTTGGTACCCAGCACACCAGACACATTCCATGTCTCATTGCAGAAATACTTGTTGGCCTTGAGGAAAGCCTCGGCGTAGAGTGTGGTATAGTCTTCGGTCAGATTCTTGTATGCGCCATACTTAGAGGCATACAACTGATTGGTAGAAGCGAAGAACTTGTACTCGGAGCGGTTGTGGCTGTTGTCGTACTTCACACGACCGGTCACGTCGAGCCAGCTGTTGATCTTGTAGTTGAGAGAGAGCGAGATCTGATTGCGGGTCTTGTGGTTGATATAGCGCTCGCGCTCAGTCTGCCAGTAGGGGTTCTCCATACTCATATCGTTGGCGTAGGGCCAGTACTGTACTGGGAAGTTGCGGTTGGTATCATAGCGCTCATAGTAGCCGAGCTTGCTGAAGTCGTCGCCTGCGGGGAAGAGGTAGACGGCAACCAGCGGGTTGTGATACTGTCCCTGTGACAGCATGTTCTGCTCCTTGGCGGTAGAGAGCATATAGCTGAAGTCGATGGTCAGCTTGTCGTTCAATGCAGTTGTGGTATTGCGGAAAGCTACATTGTAACGGTCCAGGTCATTGCTGTGGATGATGCCCTGGGCATTGGTCGAACCCAAAGAGAGATAGGTCTGGTTGTGGTCAGAACCTACAGAGAGGCTTACATTATTAGAGATGTTGGTACCGGTCTGGAAGAAATCTTTAGGGCTATAGCTTGAAGGAGTGGCGAGCTTGCTACCCCAGCTGAAGTAGGAGTTGGCCTCGGTAGGACCATACTGGTTCTGGAACTCGTGCATCACAAAGGGCTCAGAAAACTGGAAGCTGCCGCTGTAGGTAACGTCCATATGACCCTTCTTACCCTTCTTGGTGGTAACGAGGATGACACCGTTGGCGGCGTTGGCACCATAGAGGGCGGCAGCCGAAGGACCGGTGAGCACGTTGATGCTCTCGATGTCATCGGGGTTCATGGTAGACACGGCATCACCTGTCTGGCCGGCACCCTCGAAGATTCCCTCGGGCTGGCTACCCTTGAGGTCATTCATGGGTATACCGTCGATGACATAGAGTACGCCGTTGTTGCCGGTGAGTGACTTGGCACCACGCATAACGACACGGGTAGAACCGCCGACGCCGGCAGAACCTGTAGTAAACTGGACACCCGCTACTTTACCATTGAGAGAGTTGACAAAGTTGGCATCCTTGACTTTTGTTACAGCATCTCCGCCAAGCTGCTGTACGTTGTACGAAAGTGATTTGGCTTCTTTCTTGATACCCAGAGCTGTTACCACAACTTCATTCAGCACCTCGGTATCGGGCTTCATGGTTACTTTGATGCCTTCGTCGGCATTGACTTCCACTGTGGAGTAACCCAGATAGGTAATGACAAGTTTACTACCTGCTGGAGCCTTCAATGAGAAGTTACCATCTACGTCGGTTGGCACTGCGGTCTTGGTTCCCTTCAGTGTAACGGTTACTCCGATGATGGGCTCGCCGTTCTCGTCGAGTACCTGTCCGCTAACCTGCTTTACATTAGCCTGCTGTACAGAGTAGGAACTGCCTGTGACTTCCGTAGAAGCGGCACTGACACTCAGAGTACCCATGCACAAGGCTGCAGAAAAGCACAATCTTAACAATTGCTTTTCATTCATAGCGTTGAACATTATTATTTTAAGTTAGACATATAAGAATAGACGTTTAGTACTGATTCTTCAATTTTTTATAATGAGGTTTTATTGCGTTAGGCTGGTCCCGGACGCGTCCGAGTTTAGCATACGTTGGTTTTATGGCCACAAATTTAACAAAAAATATAATTCCCGTGCAAATTTTCATGAACTTTTTTTCGCTTTTAACGCAAAATTGTGTGGCCGGAATCGCTGTGTGCGTACACAGAACACAATTCCACCAAGGTCGTGATGACTTTCAGACGT
>ENA-ORNT01001483-ORNT01001483.1-human-gut-metagenome-genome-assembly--contig:-NODE-1483-length-15649-cov-4.094844_pt1 | contig 15649 bp, 15 predicted proteins | sample MGYA00242120_ERZ509032 | MGnify/ENA primary metagenome ERZ509032 (study PRJEB26280, sample SAMEA2338729) | human gut metagenome | biome: human gut; feature: human-associated habitat; material: faeces...
TCACCCATTCCGTCTCCAGCTGCATAATCTTCAAGCCCTCGAAGAGTTCCTTCTTTCCCATGAAGTAGGTTTCGAGCGTATCGACCAGCACTGATTTACCAAAGCGGCGTGGGCGGCTCAGGTAATTATACTTTTTCCCCCTGTTGGCAAGTTGCCAGATAATATCTGTCTTGTCAACATACAGGCATCCTTGCTTTCTGATTTCCTCGAAAGACTGGATGCCTACAGGCAATCGTCTATCGTTAGTCTCTACCATAATTTCTAATCTGTCTTTATATGAACTTTTCCGCAAAGTTACGGTTTTATTTTCTTATCTGCAAGAGTTCTTGGGGAAAAGTTACAGAAAAAGTTGTGGACTCCCATGCTTTACTAAACTTTCGCATGTGGTTCAAGAACGGGCTGAAGGCCCAAAACCTCCTAGCCCAGGGTGTTGCCCTGGGCTAGGAGGTTCGCCCTTTACCTTTCCCTTCTGCCGGTGAACGTTGGTTCAGGGCGTGTAGAGCTTACATGCGAAACTTGGATAATAAATAATTGGAGAATAAATAAAAGGAGAATATAATTATGCGTAAGATTATTCAATATTGCCATCTTTCTGTAAATCCTTGGTATATAGCAAATACTTCTGCGTATGATAAAACAACTTGTTACCTCCTGCCGTCAACATCTGAGCCACCATATTCTCATACACATACCCTAGATTAGCAGCCAACTTGTCACTCAATAATTTGTCATAGATTACATTATCGCTTATCATCCTTGCCTTTTCACCCACACCTTATGACTTCCACTGCCACGTCCATCTATCGGGGATGTCTTGTCGCTGGTGATTTCTCGCAGTTCCTTTGAGGCAGTGGTACGGCAAATATTATTGATGTAGGCGTAGTCGGTGAGAGTGATGTACCCATTGCGCTCTATCACCTGCAAGGCACGAGCTACTCGCTCCTCACGGTCGTAGAGATTTTTCTTGATGACCTTCACGCCACTCATTTCACGTTCCAAGTCTGTCTTTCGATGGAGTTCTTTCAGCAACTCAGGGGAAACCTTGAAATTCACATTCTTCACTCCCACCTTTCGGTATGTCATCTTGTCGCCTTCCTCTTGAATCTCAGTTGGTTTTTCATCCTCGAACCCCAAAGACAAAGAAAAGGTACCGATACCATCTAACTTCACATTATACCCCATCGAGAGAACATCGACGAGCATATCCTCCAAGTCCATCAAGACACCTTCGATGATGCTTGGCGAGAAGGCACGGCGATAGAGTTTCATCTTTTCGACGAGTTCCTTTGTAGATAAAGTCCTGTTTATCACCATCTTGGGATAGACCTTACGCTTGCCCGACTCATTCATGTCAGGCATCTCTTGCAATTTGTACTTAGCCATATAGATTTCCTTTCTTTAAGTTATTAAGTTCTACTTCTAATTGATACATAGGCGCTTGCCTACCAAGTTACATCAGAAGGCGACAACTGCTGCATCAGAAAGCGAGAGAAGTCGCCCATACGCCTAGGAGAAATCATGCATATAACTAGGAGAATTTATCTCGCTACCTATATGAAATTCCTCACACTCCGATAGAAATTCTCCATCCAAAGCCTTTGGATGCACATACAAAGGCTTTTTATACACATACAAAGCTTTTGGATATACATACAAAGCCTTTGCATGAAGACTTTTCCTAGGCAAAGATACAACTTTCTCCCTTATCCCGCAACACTTTTCCTAGGAATCTCCAAAACTTCCCCTAGATTTAAACTTAATTATACTTAGGGGCGAAAACAAAGCATCGCCTTGAAAAAGACGAGCCTGCCACTAGCATCATTTAGGCATGAGGAATGACTTTTTCGGCAATTTCTTTGTCTATCCGAAGTTTTTTGTGTAAGTTTGCAGTCGAAAACAAAGATATACATCACTTCGAGAGGTTCATTCATGGAGAGTTTTAGCATCAACAACACCGAGAGTTTCCGACAGCTTTATAGCCGCTACTATAAAGCCTTGATGCTCTATGCCATGAAGATGACAGAGGACGAGGAAACGGCGGAAGACATCGTGCAAAACGTATTCCTCCACCTCTGGGAAAACCGAGAGATATTTGATGACGAGAATGTGGTGCGCAACTTCCTCTACCTCTCCGTACGCCGCCGTGCCATCGACCACGCCCGACACGTCAAGGTGGAAGGGAAATACAAGGAGTATGCCTTGGGAAACGACGAGGCGACAGAGGCTGCATGGGAGGACAGCGAGGCCTTCAAGAGCGAGATATACCGCCGACTCATGGAAGCCATCAACGAGTTGCCACCCCGACAGCGAGAGATTTTCCTGCACTATATGCAAGGCAAGAAAAACACCGAGATAGCCCAGATGATGAACATATCCGAGGAGACCATCCGAGTGCAAAGGAAACGAGCACTCAAGACACTCAGGAAAAAAGTGGGCGACAAATATATCATTTTTCTTCTTTTCTTGTAAACGTTTGTCATCCGTTATCGTATTAAAGATAACAAAAGGAAGATAAACGTATGGATATACTTGACATCATCAGCCAGTCGCTGTTGCATCCACTCGATACAACGGCACAAGCACAACTCGACCATTGGCTTGCCGAAAGCGAGGAGCACCAGCAGCTCTATCAGTCGCTCTTGGCAAGCGACGACCTCGCCGAGCAATATCACCGCTGTATGAACCTAAATGAAGGAGAGGCTTGGGCAAAACTCAAACCTATCCTCGAAAGGCATGCCCTGAAGCCAGAAATTACCTCCAAAGACGGACAAGCGGACAAACATCAGCTACACCTTATTTATAATATAAGGCAAAGATTCACATCTGTTGCCAATCAAGTCTTCACCAAGAAGTATCTTGTGAGAAGTGCCGCTGCTGTCATCGGTATCATTCTCGTCATCGGTGGTCTCCACCTCTATCAAGGCAAGCCTACCCAGACGATGCCAGCTCCTATCAGCCAGGAGATGGTGGCAGCCATGCAGAAGGCGGAAGCCAGCGACATCAACGAGGCGACCCTACAAGTGGGCAACGAGAAGCCTCAGCAGGTGCGCTCCCTCACCTCCTTCCTCCAAGCCATCGCCCAGCAAGACGTGGATGAGGACGTGAAAGGCACGCTCACCACCCGACACGACAAGGAGTTTTGGATGACACTCTCCGATGGCACTCGCGTACACCTCAACGGCAACTCCCGACTCTCCTATCCCCTCGCCTTCAAGGGCGACCTGCGCGAGGTGGCTCTCGTGGGTGAGGCCTACTTCATCGTGGCAAAGGACAAGGATCATCCCTTCATCGTACATACCGCAGATGGCGACATCAAGGAATACGGCACCGAGTTCAACGTCTCCACCCATGGCACGAACACAGAAGTAGTGCTCGTCAGGGGAAGCATCAGCGTGAAGCCAAAGTTGGGTACCGAAAAGATGATGGTGCCTGGCGACAAGGCAGAGATGGCATCTGCCAAGTTAGCCATGAGCAGGGTGGACGTGGAACCTTACATCGCATGGAACACGGGGCATTTCAGCTTCGACGACTGCACCCTGGAGGAGTTGATGCAAGTAGTGGGCAAATGGTACGACCGAGAGGTAGTCTTCGACTCCGAGTCACTCCGCAAGGTACGCTTCACGGGAAGCCTCAGCCGCTATGAGAGCATCGACAACACCCTGGAGGTCATCAGCGGCATCGCCAACGTGAAGATGGAGCAGCAAGACAACAAGATAGTCATCCACTAGACCTAATCGGTAAGACAAGAGAATCAAACATTAGTCATACACCATATAAAATCAAGAGAGAATGAGAAAGCATGATCTTTATTCCATGGGACTGGTACTCGCACTGAGCGCCGCCCCTTGTTGGATGGGTTCCTCTGCCTTGATGGCACAGACACACCAGCCAACCGTGATCAAGAAGAACGTGACGCTCCACCTACAGAAAGCGAGCGTAAAAGACTTCTTCGCCGAGATGAAGAAGCAGACGGGCTTGGACTTCATCTGCTCCGCCGACTTGGCGAAACAGCTCCATGCCATCACCCTCAACGTGAAGAACATGGAAGCCAGCCAAGTGCTTGACGAGGTGCTCGGCAACCAAAACTGTCAATGGAAACGCAAGGGCGACATCATCATGGTAACTAGAAAAGAGAAGGTGCAAGGACACCGCCTGCTGAAGGGTTACGTGAAAGATGAGGAAGGAGAGCCCCTGATAGGTGCCTTCGTCAAGGTGGAGGGCACCAACATACAGACGGTGACCGACGCCAACGGCTACTATCAGTTGAGTGTGCCTGCTGCCAACAGCAAGATTACATACGGCTACCTAGGCATGAACAGCAACACCTACACCCTCGCCTCAGGTTCACACAATACCACCCACCATGTGACGATGACCTCCAACAACGAGTTGAGCGACGTAATGGTGACAGGTTATCAAACCATCTCGCGTGAGCGTGCCACTGGCTCCTACTCCATCATCAACAAGGAAGACTTGGAGAAGCGTCACTCCACCAACCTCGCCGATGCACTCGACGGTCTTGTACCCGGTATGCAGAGCCAGGACGACGGAAGAGGCGGCAAGAAGTTCACCATCCGAGGCACCAGCACGATGAATGCCAACAAGACCCCTTTGGTGGTCGTGGATGGCTATCCTATCATGGACAACAACGATGTGGATTACAAGTTACGCTCCAATCCTAACCTCAATGCCCTGGAGCGCATCAATCCCGATGACGTGGAGAGCATCACCATCTTAAAGGATGCCGCAGCAGCCAGCATCTGGGGTGCTCGCTCAGCCAATGGTGTCATCGTCATCACCACCAAGAAGAACAAGAAGAAGAACGCCGTGGAGGTGGAAGCAGGCACACAGTTCTCTGTGGGCAGCAAGCAGAACGTGCAGCATCTCACCAACCTCGCCTCCAGTCGTGATGCCATCAACTACCAGCGATGGATTTTCCAAAACGACTACCTCGGCCATGAATACACCCGAAGCATCGACAACCTCAACAACTGTATCTCTCCTTCCGAGCTATTGCTCTATCAAGGACTGCGCTGGGGCGAAATCAGCGAGAGCGAGATGAACGCACAGCTCGACCGCCTCGCCTCGCTCGACAACAAGAAGCAAATCAGCAAGTATCTCCTCCAGACACCTATCACATCCAAGACACACGCCTCCATCTCCGCCAACGTAGGCGGATGGGACACTCGTGCCTCCTTGCAATATGAGCATGAGGAAGGCGACTTCATGGGCAGGCACGACAACACCTGGAGAGCCGACTGGCAGAACAGTTATAAGTTGAACAAGATATTCACCTTCAACCTCGGCTTAAACCTGGTGAACAGCAACCGCCACAGTTCACAAGTCACCTATTCCGACCTTGCCTACCTCGCTCCTTACGAGATGCTATTGAATGAGGACGGAAGTTATGCCAGCCACTTCCACGCACACTACAATAGTGACGTGCTCGGTTCGCTCTACGACTGGAGCGGCTTCGCTTACAAAAATATGAGCTACAACCTGTTGCAGGAAGCCAGGGCACGCCGCAATCGCATCAACAACACCCAGATGCGCACACAGGTAGGCTTGCAAGTCAACATCATCGACGGCTTGCAGTTCAACAGCAAGTTCCAGTATGAGACCAGCCGTTACACCAATACCAGCACCAATGGCGAAGAGTCTTTCTACGTACGCAACATGGTGAACCGCTATACCTTGGTAGATGACAACCTGGCAGCAGCCGGCACATCCGCACTCCCGATGGGAGCCATCGTCTCGAAGGGCAGGGGCAAGAACCACAGTGCCTTGTTCCGCAACGACATCTCCCTGGACAAGGTGTTCTGCGAGAAGCACGCCCTCTCCGCAGTGCTCGGCAATGAAATCAACAACTACTATTACACGGCATGGACGCTCCCTACCCTCTATGGCGTATCAGCCTCATCGGCAGGAGTGATGGGACAGAGCGGTGTCTTCGACACTTACGACCAGGCGACAAGCACCATCGAGGGTGTACCATCAGAAGGTCACGACCATCTCACCGACACATGGAACCACAACCGTTATGTTTCCTTCTACGGCAACGCCTCCTATATGTACGACGAGCGTTATGGCTTGAGCGTGAGTGCCCGAAGCGATGCCAGCAACATGATTACCTCGGAAGCCAAGTACCGATGGAGTCCGCTGTGGTCAGTGGGAGCAATGTGGAACCTGCACAACGAGAAATGGTTGAAGGACAACAAGGTGTTGAACCGTCTCACCTTGCGCCTCACATACGGTAAGAACGGAAATGCCCCAACCTCCTCTTCCGCTCGCACCACCATCAATACCCAGGGTGGGTATATCGACGACTTCACCGGGCTTTACCCAGGCAGCATCTCCGACTATGGCAACCCTACCCTGCGTTGGGAGAAGACAGCCACCACCAACATTGGCTTGGATTTCGCCCTCTTCAACAATCACCTCTATGGTTCGTTCGATTACTACAACAAAAAATCGACCGATGTGCTGGGTACGGTCAACATGGCAGGTGTCAACGGAACCACCTACGGCACATTCAACAATGCAGCTATCCAGAACCATGGCATCGAGGTGACCCTGGGCGCACAAGGTAGCGTGGGCGACTTCTCATTCAGCGGCAACCTCAACTGGTCGTACAACAAGAACAAGGTGACCAAACTCTACATCGAGGCAGCCGACATCTCCAGTTTCCTCAACGCAGAGTATATCCCTGGCTATCCTATCGGTGCCATGTTCACCTATGAGTATGGTGGCATGGAGAATGGCATCCCTACCATCCTAGACACCGATGGCAACAGCTATCCTATCACCGACTTCAGCATCTTCTACATGAAGCCAGAGAAGATGATGCACTACCAAGGCACGATGATTGCTCCTCACACGGTAGGTCTCAACCTGAGCGTAAGTTGGAAAGACCTCACGCTGTGTGCCTTCGTAAACGGAAGATTCGGTGGCAAGATGCGTATGCCATCGTTCAACTACGGCTCACTTGACATCTATGGTATGCGTAGCAACATCTCGGCAGAGGTGGCTGAAGTCATGGGCAAGGACGGCAACATCATAGCCACCCCATCCCACATGTTGCCTCTGCCTACCACTGATGGCGAGGGAAATGCCATTGGCAAATATGATTATGCCACGTGGGCGTTCTACTACAACTCCATGAACTTCAGCGTAGAGAAGTCCGACTACATCTACCTGAGCGAGATAGACCTCAACTACACCTTGCCTAGAAGTCTCTTCACGGGCAACAAGTGGATTAAGAACGTAGATGTGTTTGGAAAGTTGGAGAACGTAGGCTTGCTTTGGTCAGCCAACTCGAAGCACTACCATCCCGACTACTTGCCAGGTAGCTGGGAGCCTCAGCTCACCTTCACCATCGGAGCTAACGTGAAGTTCTAAATTCGCTCCAAAGGATATGTTACATCTAAAAACATTAGAATCATGAAAAGAATCATATATATGATGACTGCCCTCGCACTGACGCTCACGTCATGCAACGACTATCTCGACACGGTGCAAAATAAGGGCAACGACGAAATACTCACCCAGAGCAGTCAGGTGGAAGCCCTCTTCGCCAACAGTGGCATCTTCAACACGCCTACCGCCTTGAACGTAGCCGCATCCGACGACTACGGCATGAGCACCGACCTCTTCGACATGATAGGCTACCTAGACGAGAGCCTCATCAACGGCATGAGTTGGAACATACAAGACGTGCCAGCCAACCAATATGGCGATGTTGTATGGGAAGCTGAATATCAGAAAATCTTCACTGCCAACCTCATCATGGGCCAGATAGACAAGATTACCGATTTGACGGAAGCCAACCGCACGGAGTACCTGGCACAAGCCCATCTGCTGAGAGCCACTGCCATGTGGAACCTCGTCAACACCTACTGTGAGCCTTACTCGGCAGAAACAGCCTCAGGGTTGGGACTTCCCCTGAAGAAGACCACCAGTTATGAGGAGGACATGACGAGAGCCACCTTACAGCAGACCTACGACTTCATCCTTGCCGACCTGGAGGAGGCTGCGAAGACCCACACCACTAGCATCATCAGCAACAAGCGATGGATGGTAAGTCAACCAGCCGTAGAAGCTCTCTTGGCTCGCTTCTATCTCTTCACACAAAACTATGAGGAGGCTGCCAAACATGCGGCGGAAGCCTTGAAATGCCAAGACGCCCAGCTCGAAGACTACAATAACCTGGGCTTCAAGCCTGCCGACGTGTCATGGAATGGCGAGATGCAAACCGTCAACTACTCCGCCCTCTATCGCTATGGCGACAACCAGGTGGCCAACTACAAGGAGAACTATCTCTCCCAATACTTCAAGAACCAGCAATTATTGATACCATCCGAGTCGCTGATAGAGCTGTATGACCAAGACAACGACTTGCGCTACAAGCAGTTCTTCAACAAGTATGCACTTTGGGAGCAAGGCGTAGGAGGCTTGGGAGACGACATTGTATATAACAAGTTTAATGAGCGCATCCAAGCCGGCCCTACCGTGCCAGAGATGTTGCTCACCGAGGCAGAGGCTTTGGCTCGCACAGGCAAGTGGCAGGAAGCGATGAACTATGTAAACCAGCTCCGACAAGCTCGCTTCGACAAGAATGCAGAAGACATCACCTTGGAGGCTGACAACCAGCAGGATGCCATCGAGAAAATCTTGGAGGAACGTCACCGCGAGATACCTTTCGTCATGCGCTGGTTTGACATCCGTCGCCTGGCATACAATGAGACCGACTATGACGACGTGACCGTGGAGCGTGACTTCTATGAGGTTAGCAACAACAATGTCAACAATGATGTATTCGCCCACTATGTATTGCCAGTGAAGTCGAAGCGATATGCCCAACCTATCGTCTATACCGAAATCGCCCGTAGCAACAACCAAATCGTACAGAATGAATATGATGACAGCAGCGTCATCGTCACCAAGCAAGAGATAGACTACGGCGGTGATGAAGGTGGAGAAGACGAAGGTAACGAAGACTACGAATAAAAAGACATAATATCAGTATGAAACAGCTAAAGAACTATATGATGCTTTTGCTCCTCGTGCCATGTTTCTGCATGGCACAAGGCTGCAAGCCGGCATCAACAAAACCTATGGTCACTTCCGACCATTACAACCAGGATTCGCTAGAGGAAGTCGTGGCTGCCGCCATGCCCCAGATGGAATACAAGGATGAGATGAGTATGCTGAAGGCATATTTCAAAGCTATCGACCAGAAGGTAACTCCCAAGGAATGGGCAGATCGGGTGAAAGCCGATGCCATCGCTAGCATCTTCGACTGCTTCTGCACGAGTGACATGAAAGAGGTCTATTCTTTCTTCTTGGACAACTGCCAAGTGGACTCATTGCGGGAGAAAGTGAAAAGCTATTACGAGGCGATGACGAACAAGTATGGGCACCTCTTCCCTGGCAAACCAGCACCCAACCTCACCTTCACCGACAAGAATGGCAAGCAACTCAGTTTGCAATCTTTCAAGGGACAGGTGCTCTTGGTGGATATTTGGGGTACCTGGTGTGCCCCTTGCATTGCCGAGATGCCTTACCTCGCTGCCTTGCAAAAGGAATATGGCAGTCGAAAGGACGTAAGAATCATGAGCATCGCCTGTGACAAGAAGGCAGAAAAGTGGAAGACCTACCTTGCCAGCCATCCTACGACATGGCACCAGTACCTCATCACGGGCGAAGGCAACCAGACGCTCGACAAGGCATATTTCTGTGAAGGTATCCCTCGCTTCATCATCATCGACAAGCAAGGCAACATCGTGGCAGCTGATGCCATGCGACCTTCAGAGAAAGACTTTAGAGAATACTTCAGGAAAATCGTCAATCCATAAACGAATCCATGTTGGCTACCTACAAGAAGGTTTCTACCAACAAGAGCAAGTGGCAGAACAAGTTGAAGGAAGACAAGCCTAAGTGGCGTCAGTTCATCTGTCCCGACAACTTCAACTCCCAGCTATGCAAGAACTATGACATCGATGCCATTCCTCGCTTCTTGTTCTTCGATAAAGATGGAAGAATACTCTCTCTTAATGCGCCTCGTCCTTCTGACGAGCGCATCATCAAATATATCGACGAAAATCTCAAATAACAACCAAAGCAGGCTCGCCTTGAAAAAGACGAGCCTGTCATACTAATTTATTGATAATTATTCATAAATAATTTGCTTGATTGGGGATAATACAATATCTTTGTACTTAAAAAAAGTGGCACATGTGCCTAAAATTTAAAGTAACAATGAAGGAAATCAAACGTAATAGTTATCTCAAGCAACTCATATCAGGCAAACAAAATGGTCTGATAAAGATAGTAACTGGCATCAGAAGATGTGGAAAGTCATATCTTTTGTTCAAAATCTTTCGAAATCATCTCTTAGAGCAAGGAGTCACACCCGACCACATCATATCCTTAGCATTAGATGACATCCTAAACGAAGAATATTGTGACCCTAAGAAATTGGTACTATACATAAAAGAGAACATCAAAGATTCTCAAATCCATTATGTATTGCTGGATGAGGTACAAATGGTCGATAACTTTGTCGGTGCCTTAAATAGTCTGCTTCACATTGACAACGTTGATGTCTATGTAACTGGAAGCAATTCCAAATTTCTTTCATCAGATATAGCCACCGAATTCAGAGGAAGAGGTGACGAAATCAGAATCTATCCTTTGTCGTTCTCTGAGTTTTTATCAGAATACAATGGGGACAAAAATGATGCCTGGAGAGATTACATTACCTACGGAGGTTTACCTTTGATTCTATCGCTAGAAAGTAGCCAACAGAAATCAAACTATTTGCACAACTTGTATCAAACTGTATATCTGAAAGACTTGATAGATAGGAATGGAATCAAGAAAGCGGTTGAATTTGATGCACTTACAAAAGTTATGGCATCATCCATAGGCTCGCCATGCAATCCGAACAAATTGAGCAATACATTCAAAAGTGTCAGCAATACAGACTTGTCGTCCATTACCATAGACAATTATCTAGGATTCTTGCAAGATGCCTTTCTTCTGGAGAAAGCCTCACGCTATGACATAAAAGGCAAGAAGTATATAGGAACCCTATCCAAATATTATTTTGTTGACATGGGTTTACGTAACTGCCTATTGGGGTTCCGACAAATCGAAGAAACCCACTTGATGGAAAACGTCATCTACAACGAGTTAAGAAGCAGAGGCTACCTTGTGGACGTAGGAGTGGTAGAGACTCGAACCCGGACGGAAAACCAAGGAATGTTGCGCAAGCAATTGGAAATAGACTTTGTCGTCAATAATGGCTCCAAGCGCTATTATATCCAATCAGCATTATCTCTACCCAATGAGGAAAAAATAGAGCAAGAAATGGCATCATTAAAGAATGTATCTGACAGTTTCCAAAAGATAATCATTGTCAAAGACAACATTGTCCCTCACCATAATGAGTCGGGAATTTTGTTTATCAACCTGTATGATTTCTTGCTGAACCGAGAGATTCTAGAATCGACCTCACTTTAAAAAAGTGGCACATGTGCCTAAAATTTAAAGTAGGGACAAATACCAAAGCAGGCTCGCCTTGAAAAAGACGAGCCTGCAAACACTAACTTCTCTCTCGTTATCTCTTAAAGGATTATTCCACCTTCTCGATCAACTTCATTCCTTCATCCACCGCCTGCATATTGAGCGGAATCAAACCGTGATGACGCTCTGGCAAGGACTTGAAGAGCGCCTTGTTCAAACCATCCGTGCTGACCACAGGACAGACCTTGAGCAAACCACCCAACACAATCATATTGAACACCTTGCCGTTCTTCATCTCGGCAGCCTTGTCCATCGCATCAATGCGATACACCGTGATGTCCTTACGCTTAGGAGGATTCATGATGCCATATCCGTCATAAATCAAGATGCCACCCGGCTTAATCTTTGGCTCAAACTTGTCGAGCGATGGCTGGTTGAGTACGATGGCTACGTCGTAATGGCTCAGGATAGGCGAAGAGATGCGGCTATCGCTCACGATGACCGTTACGTTGGCTGTACCACCACGCTGCTCCGGTCCGTAAGCAGGCATCCAAGTCACCTCCTTGTCCTCCATCAGTCCTGAATAGGCAAGAATCTTTCCCATCGAAAGAACACCTTGTCCACCAAAACCCGATATAATGATTTCTGTCTTCATTTGTTCCTTATTATTTTAAGAAGAGCAAGAGAATTCTTCACTCTTCGTTCTTCACTCTTCACTTACATCCCCGTCGTATCCTTCAGGTCGCCCTTAGGATACTCCTTGAACATGTTCTCTTCCATCCACTTGTTGGCCTCCACTGGCGAGAGCTTCCAACCGCTATTGCAGGTAGATACTATCTCTACCAAGCTAGAGCCCAAGCCCTTCATGCTTGCCTCGAAAGCCTTGCGAATCGCCTTCTTCGCCTTTTTGATGCTTGCCACGGTCTCCACACTCTGGCGAGTGACATAGCAAGTACCCGTGAGATGGGAAGCCAACTCGGTGATATTGAGTGGATAACCATGCAAGTCGGGTTGGCGACCATACGGACAAGTGGCAGTTTTCTGACCCAACAAGGTAGTAGGAGCCATCTGACCACCCGTCATACCATAGATGGCATTGTTGATGAAGATGACGGCAATATGCTCGCCACGGTTCAAGGCGTGGATGGTCTCGCAAGTACCGATGCACGCCAAGTCGCCATCACCCTGGTAGGTGAACACCAAACGGTCGGGCCACAAGCGTTTCACCGCCGTAGCCAAGGCAGGCGCACGACCATGGGCAGCCTCCTGCCAGTCGATGTCCAAGTAACGATAAGCAAACACGGCGCAACCCACAGGGCAAACGCCCACCGTCTTATCTTCCATGCCCATCTCCTCGATTACCTCGGCGACAAGCTTATGAACCACGCCATGCGAACATCCCGGACAATAGTGCATCTGGGTGTCGTTCATCAACGTCGGTTTCTTATATACCAGATTCTCTGGTGAAATTATATCGTTCATTTTACTAACTTCTTTAATGCTTCAACGATTTCCTCTGGCTCTGGCACAATGCCACCCAAGCGACCGAAGTGCTCCACAGGTGTCTGCCCGTTGACAGCCAAGCGTACATCCTCCACCATCTGACCGGCATTGATCTCAGCCACGAGGATGCCCTTCTTGGTCTTCGCCAACTCAGCAATCTCCTTCGTAGGGAAAGGCCAAAGGGTGATAGGACGGAACAAGCCCACCTTGATGCCTTGCTCACGAGCAGTCTCGATGCTCTTCTCGGCGATACGGGCAGCACTTCCGAAAGCGACGATGACGTAATCGGCATCCTCGCACTGCTGCATCTCATAGCGTACCTCCTTCTCACGAATCTCTGCGTACTTCTTCTGCAACTCGATGTTGCGCTCCTCCATCACCTCAGGTTTCAACTCCAAGGAAGTGAGGATGTTAGGCTTGCGAGATTTCGGACGTCCGATGGTAGCCCATGGGCACTCCTTGGCTATCTCCTCCTCGGTACGACGAGGTTTCATCGGAGGCAACACCACCTTCTCCATCATCTGACCGATGACACCATCACTCAGAATCATCGCAGGATTGCGATACTTGAAGGCAAGTGTGAAAGCCAAATCGACAAAATCCGCCATCTCCTGAACGGAAGCCGGAGCCAACACGATGACATTATAGTCGCCATTGCCACCACCACGGGTAGCTTGGAAATAATCACCCTGTGACGGTTGGATAGTACCCAATCCAGGACCTCCACGCTGCACATTGACGATGACACCCGGAATCTCAGCACCCGCCATATAGGAGATACCCTCTTGCATCAGAGCCACACCTGGGCTTGACGAAGTGGTAATCACTCGCTTGCCGGCACCAGCACCGCCATACACCATGTTGATGGCAGCCACCTCGCTCTCAGCCTGAAGCACCACCATACCCGTGGTCTCCCAAGGCTTGAGCAATGCCAAGGTCTCTATAATCTCACTTTGAGGAGTGATAGGATAGCCGAAGAAGCCATCCGCACCACATCTGATACAGGCATGGGCTATAGCCTCATTGCCTTTCATTAATGTAACTTCTTGATTTGCCATTGCACTTAGTCCTCCTTCTTACGATACACGGTGATACAACCGTCTGGGCATACGATAGCACATGAAGTACAACCGACACATGCGTCAGGAACGACCGCCTCCACATAGCGATAGCCATGCACATTGACCTTCTTCTGCGCCAATGCGATGACATCGTGAGGACACGCCTCCACACAGAGCGCACATCCCTTGCAACGCTCCGTATCGACTACAATAGCCCCTTTAATCTTGCTCATATTCTATTTCTTTCTTATTTTCTCTTGACTATCGACCACCCTGCCCATATCTCATCATGGGTTGTAGTAGTCCTTGCAATAAAAGCTCATGATGCTGTCGAGCATCTCCTTGGCTGTCACGGCAGGACTCTCTGGGTCGAGAGCTATCGCCTCCATGTAACAGTCCATGGCACGCTTGAAGTCGCCTTGCTTTCGCCAGGCATTTCCCTGCTGATAATATTCTTCTGCTGTCATTTTACTCTATATATTTTAAAGTTTTATTCTGCGAAAGTACGAAAATTATGCTAAGAAAAAGAATAAAAGCGTAAGTTTTAAACTAAATTAATGTAGTTTTTCCATAAAATGCGCACACTATATTTCAAGTGTGCAATTTTTCGAGAAGAATGTGCGTTATTTCTATTATTATATTCTATTAAAACACAATTCGCCATTTACCGCAGTTTTCTACGGTAAATGACGAATAATACGATACCCCTCAAAACGAGGTAGAGAATAAAGGCAAGCCACAGGGCGTGATTGCCCAACAAAGGATGAAGGGCGAAATACATTCCGAAGAATGAAGCAGAAGCTACAGCGGTAGAACAAAGCATCGACTTCGACTGGGTGATGCCCACAAAAATGCCATCGAAGACAAATGCCGACATACCTGTCAACGGAATAAGCACCGCCCATCCCAGATACGCTCCCGCTGCCGCCACCACCTGCCTGTCGCTAGTCAACAAAGAGAGAAAGTTTTCTCCACCCACTATATATAATAAGGTGAAAAGAATCGCCACCACGACACCGAAGCCCATCGTCCGCTTCACCACTTCCCGGAACGCCTCCCTATTCCCGGCTCCATAATACTTGCCGCTCAAAGCCTCTGCCGCATACGCAAAACCATCCATGAAATAAGAGAAGATAGTAAAGAGCGTCATCAGCAGGGTATTCACTGCCAGCACCAGCGTACTCTCTCTGGAACCGGCTGCTGTAAAGAAGAGGTTTACAGCCACCAGACATACAGTACGGAGAAAAATATCTCTGTTCAGGGAGAAGAATCGCTTCAGCGGTTCTGAGGCAAAGAGATGCTGGCGATAATCATATTTGCCCAACCGGCGATAGTAGAGCCGATAGAGCACGCAGGCCATCAGAAATCCCCACCATTGGGCGATGACCGTTCCGAGCGCCACACCTTCTACCGTCATCCTGCAGACGAAGACGAGCACCAGAGAGGCTACGATGTTCACCACATTCTGAGAGAGCGATACCACCATCGGAATGCGCGTGTTCTGCATACCGATATACCAGCCCGTGAATCCATAGAGTCCGAGCACGGCAGGGGCTCCC
>ENA-ORNT01001484-ORNT01001484.1-human-gut-metagenome-genome-assembly--contig:-NODE-1484-length-15645-cov-4.331366_pt1 | contig 15645 bp, 10 predicted proteins | sample MGYA00242120_ERZ509032 | MGnify/ENA primary metagenome ERZ509032 (study PRJEB26280, sample SAMEA2338729) | human gut metagenome | biome: human gut; feature: human-associated habitat; material: faeces...
TAGACCACTCTGGAGAGATCACAGCCTGCTCGTTGTTGAGCCAGATAGGACGTGTCTCCTGTGGCTCGCCCATCACGTGAAGAATCTTCTGTCCCTCTGGTACATTATAATAGAGGTAGGTCTCCATACGACGAAGGTGAGTGTGAGCTGGCATGGTGTTCCATACGCTACCCTCCTTCAACTCAGTGACACCCATCTGCAACTGACAAGTGCGAACACCAGCCACGCCATCGATAATCAACTGGTGGATGACACGGTCATTGCTCTCCTTCAAGCTACCTGCTTTGATGTTGTTAGCCTCCTTCAAGGTCACCTTCTTGGTAGAGAATGTCTGATGAGCGCAAGCACTGTTCATATAGAACTTAGCTGGCTTGGCAGCGTCCTTGCTGCTTACCTCGATGTTCTTGGCGCCACGACCTACGTAGAGAGCCTCCTGGAAACCGAGCACATACTTCTTGCCATCCACAGTCACAGTACCCTCGCCACCGATGTTGATGATACCCAACTCACGGTTGTCGAGCAAGTTCTTCTGGTCGTTTGGCTTGTCGGTATAGAGAGGAGCGATAGAGGTCAACTTCAATGGAGCGGTTGTTGGCTCAGCGCCACCAATCAAGAAACGATCGAACATGGTGTAGGTCCAGTTGATTTCGCCTGGAGCAAATACCTTCTCGATAGCGAACTCGCCACGAAGACGATCGGTCGTATAATGCTTGGCATCCATAGGGTTGCTAGCATAACGTACATTGTAGTTGGTGTAGCTGTTCTCAGCCTTCACCTCATATCCACACTTACCACACTGGCCAAAAGCCTGACTTGCTGTTAATACCATTGCTGCTAATATTAATGTTAGTTTCTTCATTATTGTATTGTTTATTAATTACACATTATTATAATATAGTATTCGTTCTTCTCTCTTCACTCACGATGCGTTTGCGGTTGATTACCATCAAGGCGATGGTGATGATGGCAAGGATACCCATGCCGATGTATGAGAGTTTCACGCCACGATAGATAGCCCATCCGAAGAGAGAGGAAGCGAAGTCGAGCGCACCGCCTGAGAAACCGTCAGGGATATGAGCGGCATTGTCGCCTGTGGCTGCAAACACCTGGTTGGCTGCCATGGTGAAGTCGGGTGCCATATCGGTTACGAAATAAAGACCGATGATGAGTGCCACGAGACCTACGATGAGGGTCTTCACCACATTACCCTTGGTGAAAGGCAAAATGATAGGGAAGAGATAGAACATACCTGCCAAAGAAGCCAAAGGCAAGAACTGGTTGCCTGGCAAGAACACGGCAATCGCCAAGATGACAGGTATCAAGATAACAGAACATACCAAGGTGGTAGGATGACCAATCACCAAGGCAGGACTCATACCGATGTGTACCTTCTTGCCATTAAACTTGGTCTTCACCAACTCCTGTGTCTTCTCTGAGATTGGCTTCAGTCCATCTATAAATAAAGAGGTGATGCGAGGAATCAATTCCATCACGGCTCCCATGGTGACACCGAGGAAGAGAATCTTCTTGATGTCGAGCTGGGCAGCCCAACCGATCAAGGCGCCCACGATGACACCGAGCACCAATGGCTCGCCGAGCACACCAAACTTCTTCTTCAGTCCCTCAGCGTCGATGTCGAGCTTGGAGAAACCAGGAATCATATCCAAGAGCTTGTTGAAGCCGATGGCGAAAGGCATGAAGCTCTGGCAGAATGGCTGTGGGATGGAGATACCATCGAGGTCATAGTACTTCTGGAACTTCTCTGCGGTCAAGTCGGCACATACCAAGGTGATGATGTAGCAGACGATGGCAGCGAAGTAACCCCATACGAGGCTCTCGCCCATCACGAAGTAAGCCACCGCACCGATGAAGGCGAAGTGCCAGTAGTTCCACAGGTCGATGTTGACCGTGCGGGTGGTCTTGGTGATCAACATCAAGAAGTTGACACCCAAGCATATCGGGATGATGAGCGCACCGACAGCAGTGTTGTAAGCCACGGCAGCGGCAGCAGGCCATCCCATGTCGAAGACATTGAGTTGCAAATGATAAAGGTCGGAGATTGCCTTCAATGGGTCATTGAAGTTGGTTGTCAATAAGGCGGTCACCACGCCGAGTCCTACAAATCCGACTCCCACGAAGAGTCCAGACTTGAGAGCCTTTCCGAATTTCATGCCAATACACAAGCCGATGACGGTGAAGATGATAGGCATCATCACGCTGGCACCGAGGCTGATGATATAGCTAAATACTTGTTCCATAGTTGTTTGTTTAATTTGAAATAGTTAATAATACACTTTCTTGAAAGCGCACCTTTGATTTGTTTCTAGTTTATTCCGTGCAAAAATACGCTTTTTTCTTTAAATAAGGTACGTTTACTAAGTGAATATTACTTAAAAATGTATAACCTCGTGCAGAATGCCAACTTTAAATAGGCTCAAACCTGAATATTGGATTGGCTAGGACTTCGGGCTGCAGGAACATGAGCATATAGATGGGACAATAGAAAAAGCTGTGTGCGAACACCAAGGTGGCAAGGGGGGGAGCAATATTAATGAAATATGCAGTTTCAGCAATTATTACCCACTAAAAATCAAATAATCCCCCATGCCTACCACCCATTTTGTTAACTTTGCGGCAACAATCATCTTTTACTTATATTTATTAATACCAGAAAACTATGAAGAATTTGATTATGACCTGCCTCGCACTGGCAGTGTGTGCCAACATGAGCGGTCAAAAACTAGATGCTATGAGCCGTGTGGCTCTTCAGCAGATGAAACAGGAAGCTACGGCATCAGCAAATGCGTCATGCGCAAAAAGTTTGGGAATATCAGCAGCCAATACCACTAACAACATCAACGCCGTTGTGAAACTGCAAGAAGGTGCCGACCTCTCCGAACTCACAGCCCATGGCTTCGATGCCAGCGACCTCTGTTCTGGCTTCGCCATTGTCCATACCACGATGGACGACCTCGCCGCTCTCGCAGAAATAGAGTCTGTAGAGCGCATTTCCATTGCACAACGTAAGATGGAGCTGATGCTCAACCACGCCAACGCCATGACGGGCGTTGACCTCATCCATGACGGCTTCGGCTTCTCCGGTGCCGCTTCCGACGACCGTTTCAGCAACAGCATCACCTCTAATAATAAGGTATATACTGGCAAGGGAGTCATGATAGGCGTCTTGGACTCCGGATTCGACCCTAACCATCCTATGTTCTTGGATGCTGAGGGCAAGAGCAGGTTCAAGATTATCAAGACCACCAATGGCAAGTTGCTCACCACCCCTGAGGAAATTGCCAACTTCACTACAGACAATCAATACAACAGCCACGCCACTCATGTAGCTGGCATTGCAGCTGGAAACTATATGGGCAGCAACTTCCAATTGCAAGGTGTAGCCACAGGTGCCGACCTTGCCATGGGACCTATGAGTATGGAGGTAAGCAACCTTGAATATCTCAAATACTTAGGCGAATATTGCAAGAAGAACAATGAGCGCCTCGTTATCAACATGTCATTCGGACAGAATGTAGGTCCTCATGACGGAACAGATGTATATACCCAGGCTCTTAACGAAATTATCAAACAATACGACATCGTAGCTTGTATGTCGGCAGGTAATCAAGCAAACCTTCAGATTATTCAGAAGAAGACTTTGGAGAGTGATGAAGATGAAATGAAGGCTATCTACAACACCACAGCCAGCATCAACACCATCGACCAGTATATCACTACCAGCAATCCATCCCCTATCAATATGGATCTAGTGATTATAAGACTCAAGACCAAACAAGTGTATGCCACATATCCTATTATCATAAATGGCACTGCACAAAATGTAATCGTCAGTGATGATTACTTGTCTGGTCATATTTATGCAGCCGAAGAAACCATCCACGATGGTTTGAAAGGGTACAGCATCAAGAGTGACGATGCGACAAACGTAAAGTCAGGTTATCTCATCGGATATGTTATCAAAGGCGAAGCTGGACAAGAACTAGCAACTTATAGCGGTGCCTCATGTCCTTACTACACAAAGACAGCCGGTTGGAACGAGAACTTCACGGGCAATGGTTCCATCCTCAATGAGGCATGTGGCGAAGAGACAATTATCGTAGGAGCATACGTTTCCAAAGAATCCGCTACCTTTAAGTCCGGTACAAGAACCATCTATGGCAACTACAAGACTGCCTATGGCTGTACTACCAACGATATTCTCTCTTCATCTAGCTTCGGTACAACTTATACAGGTGAAGACCTCCCACACATCTGTGCCCCAGGTGCCTACATCGAATCAGCAGCCAACAGATATGAGACAGTCAACACCTCTCTTACAAGAACCGTAACAGATGGAACTGCAAATGTTCCTTTCTGCAGCAAGATGGGAACTTCCATGTCTTCTCCTTATATGGCAGGTGTCGCAGCCCTTTGGCTTGAAGCCAACCCATTGTTGACTCACCAAGAGATCAAGGAGATTGCAATGAAGACCGCCATCAATGACAAGGCTTGCAACGAGGACAACCATTTCATCGACGAAGGAAGACAAGCTGGCGCAGGTAAGATTGACGCATACGCTGGTTTGATGTATATCCTCAATGAGAATGAGACGACACTCATCAAGACTCCAGAGGAAAAGAGTTTCTTGATTCGCCAGATTGCCAATGGCACTTACGAGGCTTACCAAGCAGGTGCCACCACTATGTCTGCCACCTTATATAATATGGATGGCAAAGTGATTACTTCCAACAATAGCAATGGCAACACCATCTCCATCAATACTGGCAATGCCAACAAAGGCATCTACCTCTTGAAGGTGAGCACAGGCAAATCCTCTCACACCCAAAAGATTGTCATTCGTTAGGAATAAAAGACATCAACCCCTATAGAAAAAGTGTTTGAGTCTAAGTATATAAGTTAATCATAGTGTAGGATGTAGGTTATCCGGCATAGTTTTCTCAGGAAACAGAAATCCGGCTAATTTAGGCAATGTTTAAAATAGTATAAAATGTTATTGATTCTAATATGATTATCAAGAAATAGTTGTATTTTTGTAATGCAATAACATTAAATTACATTTCTATGTGTCAGACGACTATTATATCACATAATATAGTTAAATTAGGGACAAGGTCTTACAAACATAGTTTAGAGGCTTTGGTTCCCAATGAGTATGGCATAAAACGACTTCGAAGTCTAAATCGTGACTTGGATTCATTTTATGTCTTCCTATATAGTCAATGCAACTCTATAACCGAACATGATTACCATGTTTTTGGCAAACAATTAATTTCAATGTTAGGGGCTCTCAAAATGTTATATACATCTTGCAAGCAAATGACAAAAGAGGCTTCTATGTCAATAGAGGTTGAAAAATTAAAAAAGAATTACTCTGCACTAAAAGAGTTGAGCAATGACATCCAAAATTACAAAGTAAAGGCACCAAAAGATCAAGAGTGGTCTTCACTATTATCAGATGCGAGTTTGGCTTTAAAGAATATAGCCCATGATTAATTATAAGACAATTAGTACATTTCGCTCCCATCTGAGTAGATTGCTAAAAGTAAAGCGTCATGTTTACACCAATGTGGAAAATGAAATCCAGCGAGAGTTTTCTGGCAAACCTATAGAACAGGTACGACAAAACAACGATATGATATTACTTGAAGGCGAACTGATTATCATAAAGTTGCGGTTGCCAGATAAGAAACAACACCTATCTCGCAAAGATGGTTTTCGCTTGATTTATCTAGTTTCAAAAACTGATGAGATAGTTGTATTCTTGGATATATATCCGAAGAATGGACCTCTTCAACAACTAGATTTGCCTGATGAAGATTTGAAGTCTTTGGTACGCGAATTCATTGTTGAAGCTCAACTAGGTAGTTTGAAAGATTATACCATATAACAACCTTGTTGCAGCGTGTTACCAACAATAATGATACCCTTCCACTATATTTCGATTTAGCTTCATTCTAGCCACATAATAACAAGAAAAGGGAGCATGTCTCACGACGTGCTCCCTCATTCTTTATGTAATTACAAATCTATACCTAAATATATAAATGCAACCACTCAATAATAAGTAAAAAATAATTTATCTGTGTTTAAGGTCCAATTTACTCGTCCCATGATGACCAAGCATCAAATTGCTTTGAATGCTGTATCAAACCACCTCCACCAGAGCCTGAAATACCACCTCCTGTTGTTCCACCTTGACCATCTCCTCCTACGTTATATTCACCTTTTCCTGTCGGATTGGGAGATCCTGCAAGAATACTTGAAGAAGCAGAAAATGATTCTACATTCATTTCTGGAATTATATATTTTCTTTTCATTTTAAATTTCATCTTTAATCGTACGTTTTTTACTTAACTACATACTTCTTGCCACCCTTGATATAAACACCCTTAGGAAGACCTGTCAAGTCGCCTGTAGTATTTACCAAAGTACCATCAAGACTATAAACAGGTGCATCACTGCCTTCACCAGCGATAATCACCATTTCATCATCAATTGAAGTTGGCGTATCAATGAAGTCCTCACCAAAGAATGAAGATTGCTTTGCAGAAGATACAGTGTAATCAAAGAATTCTTCGTAATCATTTTGACCATCACCACGAGTATTGGTCTGCACAACACACTTATTAGGCTTCCAAGTCATATCGTCAGATGTTAAGAACCAGAATTTAGTTTCTTTGCCATCACTAGCATATACATAGCTAAACTTAGGTACCTTGACCTCTGTCAATGCCTGAGTAGCAGTTTGTGTATCTGACTGACTAGCAACCTGCGTATCGACATTTTCCAAATAGTTACCAACATAGCGATAAGGCACATTGTCAGGAGTGTCACTTTCACCAGTGTATTCGTTTTTACCCATAACAACAGTTGGCGTAGGGTTACCAACAACAGGTTGGTAATTCTTTACGGCGAATACCGCATCCTCACCAGTCTTGGTTGGGTGAATCATATAAGACTCATGTGCATAGATGACAATTTCATCATCGGCTGGAGCTGGAGCAGTCACGTCGAAGTTCCAAGTACCATCAGCTTTCTTTGGCAAAGTCTTATGCTTATAAACATTCTGGGTAAAATAGAGTACAATACGATTTTTCTTTGTAGTTCTATTTACATGACGATGCACTCTGTCAAACAGACAAACCTGCGTATCTTTACCGAATGTTTCATCTACCATTGCCTTTGTCATATTAAAAGGCAAGCAGATTGTCCACCATTCGCCACCCTTAATATCTACAGGATATTCAGGCTCCTTTTCTGGCTCTTTATCCTCGTTCACATCTGCATTAGCAAGGACGAACTGGCGAGTACCCATGTGAGCAATCTTTTTAAGTTCATCCAAGTTTTGTTCACTTGTATCATATCCAGCATACTTTAGTGCAGCAATTTCTTCTGCAGACAAGTAGCAAGTAACAGGAGTTACACCATCCCATTTAACGCTATGTGATGCTGTACAATATGCTCTATTGAATTGAGAATGGCTAGGCCAAATATATTGCTCTCCCAAATATGTATCAGCATATCCCCATGTAACTTTCTTAAAGGAATGGCAAAGACCTGCATTAAGTATCTCATCCTTTTCTTCTTTACCGACTTTGTCGGTAGCTTCATCTGTACCAGTGTCAGTAGGAATAAACCGACCATCAGCAGTTCTATAAGTTTTGTACACTCTAGTGATATCTGTATAGGTGTCACGATTTTCATCACTCAACCCTTTAGGATAATGAAGCATACACAAGTAAACGCCATGACTTTTGTAATTTTCACGGTTAGCATAGCCAGAACTTGTGTCGTCACCTGTTTTTTCCTCACCTTCCTTAGGTAATGGATCAAAGCCATTATTTCCATTCAATGTCTGCTGAGGGAAAGCTGTTCCCAAATCCTTAGTACTAGCATCTAGTTTATATGATCCCAATGGCATTAAAGGTGCCTTTTCCCCATAGAAATACACATCCTGATATTGGCGGAAATAAAAGGCATAAGGACCTATATAAATCACACTAGCAGGAATTTCCAATACTTCCTCTGTATGTTTATTAGACAATGCAAATGCAGAATTACCAATATATTTGAGTCCGGCATTGAACTTCAAATTGTAAATATGGCAATTAGCAAAAGCACAGTCATTGATAATCTTCAATGAAGATGGGAATTTAACTGTCCCAAGTGTAGTTCCAAAAAAAGCACTATCGCCAATATTTTCCAAGCCTTCATTCAATTCGATGCTCTTGATATAATTGCAGTTTTGGAAAGCATTCTTTCCAATAAGAGTCAAACCTTTTGGCAGGTTGACATTTTCCAACACGCTTTGTGCATTTTCAGTTGAAAAAGCACCATCTGCTATTCGATCATATCCTTCAGGGATAGATACTGTCTTAATATAACCAGTAATATTAGACAACAATTGTGCTGGCAAAACCATCTTATTCTCATCATGCTTTGTACTTTCACTAAATAAACTTGTCAATTTTGTTTTAGGGAAAGTTATATCATTCAACGCAAGTTTATGACACTTGTAAGACTCGTCATGTGATGGTATAAATATGTCAGCATTCAACTCATTCAAAGTTGCCTCCCCAAGATCTAGCTTAGTAGTTGTGACATTTGTTGTAAACATACCATTAGGTGTAGGATACAAAATTTCACGCACTACGTCAGCGTCAATCAACAAAGGATCAGAGCCGTTATTAACAAACTTAACTGTTGTGTAAGAGCTAACACCAACTTCTGTTTTTGCATTGTAATCATACACTGATACACCTTCCAATATCTTGCGTCTCAGAAGTTCTTTAAAAGAAATCTCTGTATTATCAGCTTGGACATAGTCAGTATGCTTATCAAAGAACGCATTGTTGTCTTTGATTGCAGCATAACTCGCAGTACCCTGATAGAAAACATCGCCAGATGTCCACTTATAATTAATTCCAGAAGTCAAACCCTTAAATGTTTTACCTCCATCAGAAGACAAGAACAAAGACAACTTATCTTTAATCTGATAAGTAACTTTAGTATTGATAAAATCAGATTGCAATTCCGATACTTCAATAAGTTTTATGCCACTAGTCTGAAGATTATCAAAAGACACAGAAGAAGTAGGAACCTCTCCTGTAACTTCTACTACTTTTACGTATTTTTTACCATCAATTTCCGTATAGTTCCAATTACCTCCAAAAATTTCCTGATCCCAATTTACATTATCACTAACTTTATTACCTACAGTTACATTTTTATTATATGCATCTATAGTTGCCATATAAAGATTTGCCTTCTTATTATCCTTCCAGCTTCTTTTTACGTCAACATTGCCGAAATAAGGAGTATTCCAAGCTACAGGCTGATCTTTCCAAACCTCAGTATATTTATATGTTGCATGATAATAAGTCTTACCAGCATTATATGAGTCACCTGCTACAACTGGCGTTTTGCCATCTGCATCGGTAAACACAAAACCTACAGCCTTGCCAGTGAATACCTTGGCTGACCAATCTGTAGTTGTGTACGAAGTTAAGTCACCTTGACCAGAAATGGTCAAAGTATTACCATCAGCCGTAAACTTCACCAAAGGCTGAGTTGCGCTACGAGCAGTAACTTCAGGGGCGTTACCACCAGCTGGGTCTTGTGCATAGATATTACCTCCGAACGAAACGGCGGAAAGCAACAATATGCTTGTAAATAGAACCTTTTTCATCTTTTACTTAATTTACTTAATACTTATTATAAATATGTTTTAAAAATATGCTAGGTTTATATTTTGCAAATCTTCACATTTGTGATGAGCAAAACGCTCAAAACTGTATTTTTACGACTGCAAAAGTAGTAAATATGGCAATACGCTGCAAGAAATCGGCTAATATTTTAATATATTTTAAAGATAAAATTAACGAGAAGTACACTGATGAAACATATCGTGCATAAAGATTGGGAGCAGAAACATACTATTCCTACAAGTAAAATACCCTCAAACCTATGAATGGTAAGAGGGTAATTTATTTTTCATTCCACAAACAAATCGTCCATCGTGGCTTGACTACTAACTATGCCACTATACTTGCCATTCTTCACTCCGTAGGTTGTGACAAATGTATTGGCAAGCGACTTGGTCGTCTTGGTGACACTACGGAAAAGAGACATGCGATTACGCAACTTCTCGCTATAAGCCTTGGTAATATCGAATGGTCCGGTAGAAAACTTCATCTCACATAAGTTTACCACCCTATCCCTACGGTCTATCACCAAATCAATCTGCCCCTTTTCTACTCCATCGCTTCCCATCCATGAAGAAGCCTCCGTCAGCATTCCACTGATGCCCAATGCTTTCTTTATTTGAGGAATATGAAGCATACAAACCTGTTCAAAAGCGTAACCCATCCAAGCTACTCGTCTAGGATTATCCAGCATATTGCTCCAAGCATGTTCGTCACCTCCAGCCTCATTTGCCATAAATGTATGGTAGAAAAGTGTAAACAAGTCTGTCAACTGATAGATGGCATCACGCTGTTTCTTTCCAAAACTATGATACTTACGAATAAAGTCACAGTTTTGCAGATTGACCAAAGCATCACTCAGGGCTCCTCCCTTTGGAAGTTTTAAAGCTGTCATGATTTCCTCACGAGTCATTCCTCTGCGTTTCTTTGCCAATAACTCCACCACCTTATAATATTTAGGGTAGTCCTCAAACAGAGAGCGGAACACGAAACTGTATTCATCCTTCAGCATACCGGTCATGGAGAAAAGAAGACGATCCACATTCTGAGTTAAACTTTCATCCTCATGTAATTGGCTCAAATAATAAGGGATTCCACCAAAAATAGCATAACACTCTATGATGGTATAGCGCTCCCACTCTATCTGCTTGCTTCTGAGATATTGCTCTGTTTCAGCCAAAGTGAAAGGCAACAGACGCATAGAACAAGTGAGGCGATTATGCAATCCTCCCTTTGCTCCTATCAAGTTCTTGATCATCCACGTCGCCGCCGAACCACATACATAAAACTTCAAATAGTCTTGTTGTGCTCCCCAGCTATTCCAAAAATAATCGAGTTCCTGCACGAACTTGGAACGAGGAGTATCTAGCCATGGCAACTCATCGAAGAAAATAGTAGCTGTTTTCTTTTTCAACCCTTCCAAATAGGTACGCAACATAGCAAAAGCCTCATGCCAATCGTGTGGGATTGCAACAAAGCCTTTCGACTTTGACTGAAGTTGCTCGGCAAAATTACGGAGTTGGTCTTTCATCGTTCCTTTATAAAGCCCCGTGATATAGAAATCAAAGTCGTCATGGAAGTACTGACGAATGAGGAATGTTTTACCCACACGTCTTCTTCCATATACTGCAACAAATTCAGCCTTGCCCGATGAAGAGCAAAGAGACAATTGCTTTATTTCTTGTTTTCTTCCGATAATTTCCTGTGCCATAACCGTTTATATTTCTTTTATGGTTGCAAAGTTAGGAAATTTATCCGACAAAAGCAACTTTTTCACAAATTATAACTCGTCCCTAAGTACCTTTTTACACCTACTTAGGGATGACTTATAAAATTAAAGCCCGTCCCTAAGTGGCATTTTACACCTACTTAGGGACGGGCTTCAAATATAAATCAACCTGATATTAATCCTGATAATATACCCTCTTCACACGGTTGCTGATGGTAGTCAGCACCTCGTATGGGATGGTATCGAGGATGTCGCTCAATGTCTGGACTGGGAGGTTCTCACCGAAAATCTCGACGGAATCACCTTCCTTGCAGTCGATGCCAGTGACATCAATCATCGCTACATCCATACAGATGTTGCCCACATATTCCGCCTTCTGACCATTCACCAAGCAATAAGCATGGCGATTGCCCAAGTGACGGTTCAAGCCATCGGCATAACCGATAGGGATGGCGGCTATGACACTGTCCTTATCCAAGATGGTCTTGCGAGAATAACCCACGCTCTCACCAGCCTTGATATTGTGCATCTGGAGGATGGTGGTCTTCAAGGTGCTCACGCAGTTGATGGTCTCGTTGTTGCGAGAGTTGATGCCGTAGAGACCGAGACCCAAGCGGCACATATCCAACTGGCGCTCTGGGAAGTGCTCGATACCTGCCGAATTGCAGATATGGCGCAATATCTTGTGGTCGAAGGCTGCCTGCAACTGCTTGCTGCCCTTGTCGAACAACTCAAACTGATGTGCAGAGAAGGCATCGAAGCTATCGTCATCGCTTCCCACAAAGTGAGAGAAGACGGAACGAGGGATGATGGCATTCTGATGCTTCAACTTGCCTATCAACTCCTCCATATCATTCTCTGGGTCGAAACCGAGACGGTGCATACCAGTATCCAACTTGATGTGAACAGGGAAGCCGGTGATACCCTCCTTCTCTGCTGCCTTAATCAAGGCATCGAGGATGCGGAATGAATAAACCTCTGGCTCCAAGTCGTAATCAAACATGGTCTTGAAGGCAGTCATCTCTGGGTTCATAATCATAATGTTGCTGGTGATACCACTCTTACGAAGGGTGACGCCCTCATCGGCAACAGCCACAGCCAAGTAATCGACACGATGGTCTTGCAAGGTCTTGGCAATCTCTACCGCTCCTGCGCCGTAACCATCTGCCTTGATCATACAAACCAACTTGGTCTCTGGCTTCATGAAAGAACGATAATAGTTGAGGTTGGCTACCACGGCATTGAGGTTGACCTCCAAGGTCGTCTCGTGTACCTTCTTCACCAAAAGTTCGGTCAACTGGTCGAAACCAAACTGGCGAGCACCCTTCAAGAGGATAACCTCGTCGCGAAGGCTCTTGAACACCTCGCTATCGATAAACTCCTCCACATTGCGGAAGAAGAACTTTTCGGAAATCTGAATCTCATCGCTCTGCTCATAGAGCTGAGGACCCACGCCGATGAACTTGACGACGCCACGCTTGCGGCAAAGGTCGGACACCTCTTTATATAAGTCGGCTGGAGTCTCACCACTCTGGAAGATGTCGCTCAATATCAAGGTATGGCGACGACCCTTGTGGTCAGGACGGCGGCTCATGAAGTCGAGGGCAATATCGAGGGAATTGATGTCGGAGTTGTAACTATCATTGATCAAGGTACAACCATGCTGACCTTCCTTCACCTCCAATCGCATCGCTACTGGCTCCAAGAGAGACATTCGCTTGTCCACATCCTCGGCAGAGAGACCGAGCTTACGAGAGACGACGGCACTGATGATGGAGTTGGTGACCGAAGCCTCATCGATGAAAGGAAGCGAATAGCTGTCTTCCTCACCTTTATATATATAGGTGACGATGGTGAGGTCGTTCTTCTTCTCGATGTTCTTGATGAAGAAAGGAGCCTCAGCATCCTTCTGCGACCAATAGAGTTTCTCGCCCTTATAGTCGTGGTACTCGCCCACCACCTTGCTTACTATCTCATCATCACCATTATAGACGATGGTCTCAGCATCATGGAAGAGGATGATCTTCTCACGGCACTTCGCCTCCAAAGACTCGAAGTTTTCCTGATGGGCAGAACCCAAGTAAGTAAGCACGGCGATGGTAGGCTGGATGATGTCACGAAGAGCAAGCATCTCGCCCGGCTGACTGATACCAGCCTCGAAGACACCCACCTCGGTCTGCTCGTTCATCAACCAGACAGACAAAGGCACACCTATCTGGGAATTGTAGCTGCGTGGGCTGCGAGTGACAAACATGGATGGAGAGAGCAACTGGTAGAGCCACTCCTTGACCATCGTCTTGCCATTGGAACCCGTGATGCCGACAATAGGGATATTGAACTCATCACGATGACGTTCAGCCAAGCGCTGCAAAGCCTCCAACGTGTTGACCACCTTGAGGAAGTTGGCCTCAGGATAGTCGGAGGCATAGCCCTTAGGCACATTAGTTACTACGAAATTTCTGACACCACGGCGATACAACTCTGGGATGTAGTTGTGACCGTCATTTCGCTCTGACTTGAGAGCGAAGAACAGAGTCTCCTCTGGGAAACAGAGCGAACGGCTATCGGTCAGGATGAAACCGATGTTCGTATCCTTGTCTCCATAGCGACGCGCACCTATCAGTGTGGTTACCTTTTCAATAGTATAAGTCATTATCTTAACTTTTAAAATATTCTATATATGATTCATCCTTGGGATGAAATGTCTCATCGAGAGTTTCTATGAGAGATGATACTTCTCCTCGAAAGCCTTCAGCTTCTCTTCCGTCTGCGCTTGGAAAAGCTTCGTCTCCTCACTGTCGGGATGGAAAGGCTTGTGAGCGAGTGCCTCCTTGATGGGCTGCCATTCGGCGAGGAACTGTTCGGCAGTCTTGTCGAAGTAAGCCCCTCGGAACTTCTGCCAGATGTATTCCACCGCCTGGTCGCTCGGATGGAGCATATCTTCCTTGTAGAAACGATAGTCTCTCAGCTCATCATTCACAATCTCGTAGGCAGGGAAATAGCTCACCAGCTCTGGGAATCGCTGACAGAGAAGGTCGGCAGCCAAGAGAAGCGTAGCCTTGGAGAGTTGACTTCCATGGAATCCATACTTCGCATAGCGGATTGGACTCACCGTGACGATGATGCGCTGGATACCCACATCCACCAAAGCCCAAACAGCCTTGGAGAGTTCGACCACGCACTCACCTACTGTCAACTCCTTCTCCTCGAAGAGGCGCTGCGGACGCTTCTGGCAGTTATCCACCACCTCGCCTGTCTCCTTCAAGATATAGACATGGTTGGTGCCTAGCGTGAAGAAGGCGACATCGGGACGACGTTCCTCCTTCGGCAGATTCTCACCCTGGGTGAACGCATCACCCTTGAGGTATCGCTCCACCGAGTGGAAGACGCTCGTAGGATTATACATCACTCCGTAGGGATTGACGACAGCCCGGAAGCGATTCTCCACGAAACGCTTGCCCAAGTTGTCGGCAAAGCAACTACCCACGAAGAGCATTCGATGGGAAGGCAACAATTTGATGGCGCCCTTCCCGACTTTCACTTCCGTTCTAAAATCCATCATTCTGCTTTTTTCTTTTTCCATTCTACTCCAATTCCTACAATTAAGAGGAGCAAGAGGACGACATAACCGATGTAGGCTACGGTCTCAGTCTTCTTGAGAGATGAAGGATGGAAGTCGAGTACCACCTTGTGGCTGCCTGGCTTCACATTCAAGGCACGAAGGATGTAGTTCACTCTGCCGAGCTCTGCAGGCTGGCCATCCACTGTAGCCGTCCATCCAGGGTAGTAAATCTCAGAGAAGACAATGACACCGCCCTTGCTAGACTTCACCTCATAGGTGAGGTTGTTTGGCTTGTATTGTATCATCTTCACCATCGAAGTATCGTCTTGTGGCACGCTCTGTCCGAGCTGTTCCTTGAACTTGGCATCAGCCACCGCCTCATGGCGAAGGTTCAACTTGCCCACCTCATCGATTTCCTCGTTGGCATTGTTGGCATAAGTCACCTTATCCACAAACCAAGCATTGCCGTAAGCGTATGGGTTCTGCACTGGAACTGTCTGACCGCCCTGCAATGGGAAGATGAAGTACTTGGTATTCAGCATGTTCAAGACAGGGAAGATGCTGTCGCCATTCACCTTGGTCATATCACCGCCAGCCTCAGCCACCGCCTTCATGGTCTTCTGCATCTC